>FWPV01000755.1_pt1 | contig 98062 bp, 93 predicted proteins | sample 2228371 | NCBI WGS metagenome assembly FWPV01 (sample SAMEA103939776, study PRJEB20133) | metagenome
AAGGTCTACGCCTTCACTGGCGTGCCAACAATGTACCATATCCTCCTGAACCATCCAGCGGCGGAGAAATACGACCTCAGCTCCCTCAAGCGGTGCATTATCAGCGCGGCGCCCGTCACCCCCGAGCTTTACAAGGCGTTCACCGAGAAATTCAAAGTGGAGATGCTTGAAGGTTACGGCCTCACCGAGGCCTCCCCTGCAGTGGCCCTCTGCAGGGGATCCATGCCGTACAAGCCTGGCTCGTGCGGAGTGCCTTTCCCCAATGTAGAGGTCCGCATAGTGGACGAACAGGACAGGTTCTTGCCTCCCTACGAACATGGCGAGATCGTGGTGCGAGGGCCCAACGTCATGAAGGGGTACTACAAGAGGCCCGAAGAAACGGCCCAAGCCCTCAGAAACGGATGGCTCCATACAGGGGATATAGGGTACCTTGACGAAGAGGGGTATCTTTACATCACTGATCGCAAGAAGGACATGATCATAAAGGGGGGGGAAAACATCTATCCCAGCGAGGTGGAGTCCTACCTGGTGGAGCACCATGCCGTGTCCGAGGCCGCGGTCATCGGGATCCGTGACGAGAAGTACGGCGAGGATGTCATGGCCTTCGTGGTGCTGAGGCCTGGACATGAGGCCACAGAGGAGGAGTTGATCACGTTCTGCCAGGCAAGACTGGCCAAGTTCAAGTGCCCGGCCAGGATCAAGTTCGTGGAGGCACTCCCCAAGACCCTGGTGGGGAAGGTCCAGAAAGGGGAGCTCAGAAAGATGGTTTAGGCATCTGCTGCGAATCCAGTCGGACTGTCAGCCCGTCCCTGGCCACCACCGGCCTTTGGGGGATCCCCAGGTCCTCTGCGATACTCGTCACCGCGAACTGCCAGTCGTCGTGGCAGAGGGGGTTTGGGTAAGGCACACCAGTCCTCGGGTCCAGGATGGGCTCCTTCGGAGGGGTGCCCTTGAGCCCCCTGGGTTGGGGGTCGCCTTCCACCTGGTACTCCTCGGAGATGTGTACCAGATAGACCCGAGCAGGTGACCATCTCCTGATGAATTGCAGGGCACGCTGGAAGCTCATGTGATTCGGCCTGTTCACCGCGGGTTCATGGAGCCAGTGAGATTGGATCACGAGCAGCTCAAGGGGGCCCTGCAGCGGAGGGTCTTCCAGGACATCCTTGAAGTCGCTGGTGTAGAGGAGCCGCACGGTCCCTCCCTGCCCGCTCCCCTCGATAAGGTATCCAACCGAACCTCGCGCCACATCCCCGTGGTAGGTAGGAAAAGGTATCACACGGGTCCTGAGGCCTTCGAGCGGCTCCCCGGGGCGGGCCACTCGTCTTTCCAGCAGTCCCATGTCCCCAAGGAGGTATCCGAAGACCTGCTCCACCCTGGCCCAGGTCTCTTGGGTTGCATAAGTGGGGATAGGCCTCCATGAATCCCTGTCCCGCACCCGCCTGAAGGACACTAGTTCGTCCAGGCCGAGGAAGTGGTCCCCGTGAGAATGGGTCAAGAGGATGGCGTCGGGAGGGGAATCCAGGACCCCGGCCAGTTGCCTCCTCACATCCGGTCCGCAGTCCACGAGTATGGTGTCTCGGTCGCGCACCAGGAGGCTCGTCCGGGTTCGTTCCTCGTGGCGCTCCCTCAGGGTCTCGCACACCCTGCAACTGCATCCGAGCTCCGGCAGACCCCACGCCGCCCCAGTGCCCAGAAAGGTGACCTCCATGCCTCTCCCGATGCCCCCCTTGCCTCAGGCCCGGTCGCCGCAACGCTCTAGCGACCGTAGGTCCCCATGAGCTGGGCCTCGGCCTTCACTTTGCCCTCCATGGCCTTGAGCAGCTCGGCCTTGGTGGCACCAGGGGGGAGATTCACCCGGCTCCCCAGGGCAAAGAGCTTGAAGAAATACCTGTGGGGGCGTCCAGGTGGCGGACAAGGACCACCGTAACCTATGCGGCCGAAGTCGTTTCTGCCCTGAGCGCCCCCCCGCGGCACGGTCTCGGTCGTGGGCACCCCCTCCGGCAGGGCCCGGCTCTCGGGTGGCAGGTCGTAGAGCACCCAATGTACCCAGGTCCCCACCGGGGCATCCGGGTCATCTGCGATGAGGGCGAAGGATTGGGTGCCATCCGGCACCCCTGACCACTCCAGGGGTGGGGAGAGGTCAGGCCCGTCACAGGTGTGCTTCTTCGGGATGGGCTGTCCGTTTTGGAACGCCTTGCTCTTGATCTCCATCGCCATGGCCAACCCTCCTTGGGACAAGGGCTCCTGTAGAGTGACCCGCAACGTGTGTTCCTGAGAGGAACTCCCCCTGTTTCTCCCCCCGCTCGGCCGGAAAGCGATGGGGGGTGGACGGCAGGATCTTACCCCAAAACCGATCCCATGGCAAACCCATTGGTTGGTGGGGCGCTGACTCCATCTACTTCACACATGATGGAATCGTACCTGGTGCGCCCTGCCCTTGAGGAGCAGCTCCCCGGCGAATAGAGCGGCCCCAACGGCCCCGACGATCTGAGGCTCCGGGGGGATCAGGGCCTTGAGCCCGAGGGTCCTTTCCAGGCGGGATACGATCCCCACGTTCTTGGCGATCCCGCCGCTGATCACGAAGTCCTCCTCCACCCCAACCCGACGCACCAGCCCCTTTATCCTCTCTGTCATCGCATCGCAGAGGGCGGCTAGGATCTCCTCCACGGACACTCCCTCCCGCATGAGAGAGAGGACCTCGGACCTGGCGAAGACCACACAGGTGTTGCTTATCCTCCGAGGCTCCCCTGGGAAGGACATGGAGAGAGGACCCATCTCCTCTAGGCCCACCTGAAGCAGTGAGGCGATCACCTCCATGGCCCGGCCCGTCCCCGCAGCGCATTTGTCGTTCATCATGAACGCGGTGACCTTGCCAGCCTGGTCGCAGCGTATGGCCTTGCAGTCCTGTCCCCCCATGTCCAGGATGGTCCGCGCTGACGGAAAGAAGAAGTGAGCCCCTTTGGCGTGGCACGAGATCTCCGAGATGTTCCTCTGAGCGAACGGGACGATGACGCGTCCGTATCCCGTGGAGACGGTACAGTCTATCTCCTCCCTTGGCACATCCTCCGCCTGCAAGGCCTCCTCCAGGGCCTCCTGAGCCGTGGCAGCGCTGTCCGGTCCTGTCCGCACGATGCTCCACGCGACGATCTCGTTATCACGCATGACCACCGCCTCCGCGGAAAGGGACCCCACGTCTATGCCACAGGTGATCATCCTGTGTCCTCCACCCATCCACCGCGGCGATGGCACTCCATGGCGAGCAAGGCCGCCCCCAGGGCCCCTACCAGCTCGGGTTCCTGAGGCACCCACAGCTCCGAGGAAAAATGCCTCTTCAGCGCCTCCACCACCCCGACATTCCTGGCCACCCCGCCTGTGAGCACCAACTCTGGCTCCACTCCAACCCTCATCGACAGGGGTATGACCTTGCTGGCCACGGATTCATTGACCGCCCTGAGGACATCCTCTCGAGAGGCCCCCCGGTGGATCTGCGCCACGATCTCCGACTCGGCGAAGACGGCACACGTGCTCGTCAAAGCGACCCCCCCTGAGGCCCCAAGGGACAAGGGACCCATCTGGTCCAAGGGGACGCGCAACATCTCCGCCACGATCTCCAGAAAGACCCCTGTGCCCGAGGCGCACTTGTCATTGAGGACGAACTCCATCAGGTCCCCTTTGGGATCGCACCGCATGACCCTTATCCCCTCTGCGCCCATGTCGATGACCGTCCTGGCCCCAGGGAAGAGCCAGTGAGCCCCACGGGCGTGGCAAGACATCTCTGTGGGACGCCCCGCAGCCCACGTCACCCCCTCTCGCATGGCCCCTGTAGCGAAGATCCGGTCGACCACGCCATGATCCATCCTGGCCATGGCCAGGACCACCTCGAGGATGGCCCTCCCCGCGGCACTCACCCCGCCCGCTATCACCATGGAAGAGCGGGCCACGAGGGTCCCTCCGTCCAGGATCACGGCCTTCGCCGTCTTGTGCCCCACATCTATTCCTGCCGCGATCATCCTCTCTCCCGTACGCCTCATCTGAGGGGGACACGGCCCTTGCCCCTATCTTACCACTGCCGAGCCCGAAGGAAATCGGGCCAAGGTGTATCTGCCAAGGCCCCCTCCAGATCCCCTCGGGGCCCAGGGCCCTGACCGTGCGGCGCGCCTCAGTGTAAGGCCATGTGCCGGAACATGAAGAAGGCCGCCCCCGCCAGGCAAAGGCCTGCCCAGAGGAAATCCCAGGTGAGGCCCTGGCGCATGTAGAAAAAGCAGAAGCCAGCGAAGACCACCATGGCCACTATCTCCTGCATGACCTTGAGCTGGGGCAAGGTGAAGTAGGCGCTTCCCATTCGGTTGGCCGGAACCTGCAGGCAGTATTCGAAGAAGGCGATGCTCCAGCTCAAGGCGATGACCAGGAGTAAAGGCTTGGCCCGCATGTCCTTGAGATGGCCGTACCAGGCGTAGGTCATGAAGAGGTTCGAGAAGACTAGCAGCAACACAGGTACCAGTTTCATCCAAGACTCCATGGTCTGCCCATCATGGCCCCGCCCCCCCAACGGACGAGACCCCGGGCAACGGATCGCCCCGGGGTCTCCTCTCAAACAAAAACCGCCGCAAGCGGCGGGGCCCGTCTGAGGCCATTTCGACGTTTTCTATTCTACTTCCCGCCCCACCCGGGCGTCAACCGACGGGACGGTGAGGTAGGATTGTGGCCAGTGGAGGATCTGTATTAGGATAGACACAGTTGGGTTCAACGACCTGGTATGGGTGACGTTGGGTTCGTTCGGAGTGCGCTAAAGGCTCTTCATGACGCCCGTGAGCAAGGTAGCGTGGGGGGGGCCGCCATCATACCAACGGTCTCTTTGTGCAGGCGACGGGATTCCACGGGTAGGGTAGTGTTCCTTCCGGTGCCTGGAATTCCTGACTGGGGTCTCGCAAGATGCTGCCGGCAAGCTTCCGGGGCCTCAGGAAAGGATCTTGCGAGGTCTTGCTGGAGGGCCAATGGGGGGCGATGTGCGCACACAGCCCTTGGTGCAAGAAGAGCTCGGCTCTGTGTGCAAGGGGAGGTACAACGTTTGAGGAAGCCGCAGAACTGACAAATCGGCACAATGAAAAACTAGTCATTTTGGAGAAGAAGGGAGGTTTCAGCCCCTTGTCTTGCGACGATGGAGGCAGGCTGCCTAAAGAAGAGTTTGAGATCCTCAGGAGGAGCTATGGTTCGATCCTGGACTCGACATACGAGGGTATCATAGCGATTGATTCTGATGGCAAGGTGACGGTATTCAATGAGGCAGCCGGGCGTATGCTGGGGTATAGCCGTACGGATGTTTTGGGCAAGCATATCAGGGATCTGATCCCAGATATGGGGCTTTTGGAGGTAGTCAAGTCGAGCAATCCGGAGCTTAGGCAAAGGCTCAAGGTAGGTGACAAGGTCTTTGCGGCGAATCGGACAGCGATTATTGCCGGGGGCCGGACTGTTGGGGCAGTGGCAGTTTTTGAAGATATCACGGCCAAGGAGGAGCTGCTCTCTGAGCTTGTGGATGTAAAACAATTTATGAATGTGATGCAGTCGATCCTTGACACCGTCTATGCGGGGATCGTCTTTTGCGACTCAAGCGGAACTATCCTGTTTATGAACCGGATTTACGAAGAGCTACTCGAGATAGAGAAGGGCGAGGCTATCGGGAAGCACATAACCCATTATTTCCCTGACTCTCGGCTTCCTATAGTCCTGAGGACAGGAAGGCCTGAGCTAGGGTGGAAATATGACTTCAAAGGAAGGACCCTCATTCTCAACAGGATACCCATTAAGAAAGGAGACCAGGTAGTAGGGGCCATCACGCAGTGTATCTTCAAAGACATTTCCGAGTTGAAGGAACTGGTGGGCAAACTCAATCTACTCGAGACGAAGGTCAAGTTTTACAAGAAGGAACTCATCAGCCTGCTTTCAGCGAAGTATACGTTGGATGACATCCTTGGTGAGAGCGAATCGATAACCAAGGTCAAGAAACTTGCCAGGCTGTACGCGAGGACTGACTCTCCGGTATTGATAGTGGGTGACACGGGAACGGGAAAGGAACTCTTTGCTCATGCGATTCACAACTGCAGTGGGCGCTCCCAGGGTCCTTTTGTATGTCTGAACTCAGCCTCGTTCCCCAAGGAACTCCTTGAGTCAGAGCTGTTTGGGTACGCACCTGGGGCCTTCACCGGGGCGCACCACAAGGGCAAGATAGGCAAGATAGAGTTGGCCGAAGGTGGGACTCTATTCTTGGACGAGATCGGGGACCTCCCTCTAAGCGCACAGGCCAAGCTGCTCAGGGTGATCGAAGAGAAGAGGGTCGAGAGGGTCGGAGATGTACATCCAATAGAGCTGGATTTCAGGCTGGTGGCTGCTACGAACAAGGACCTAGAGGGCATGGTCAAGGAGGGCAGGTTTCGTGAAGACCTCTACTATCGCCTTGGCACCATGACCTTGTTTGTCCCTACGTTGAGGAGCAGGGCACAGGACATTCCGTTGCTGGTAAGACACTACATTCAGGAGATCGGCGGAAAGCAGATCAAGATCAGTGAACAGGCACTCAATGCACTGAAGAGGTACCAATGGCCCGGCAATGTCCGGGAACTTAAGAATGTTATCGAACGAGCTGTGAGCCTATTGGACCAGGATGAAACGATCGACGTAGTGCATCTTCCCGCCTTTACAGTGACAAGGAGTTCACCAAGAGGGACCGAGCGTGAGGTTGGTGAGATCAATCTCAAGGGAGAGACCCGGGCAAGGGAAGAAGAGGCGATTCGAAAGGTGCTTTTAAGCTGCAACGGGAAAAAGGTGAAGGCAGCCAGACTCCTGGGCATCTCCAGATCGGTCCTGTACAGCAAGATGAAAAGGTACGGCATAACATTGTAAGATTACTGTCCTGAGTTTTCCCACCTCTGAATCGTCCGAAGATCCAGACATCCTTCTGGATTCAGGCAATTCTCTACACACCCCTTGACCTCTTGCGACGGCTGGAAGTGTTCACGAAATGGACATATTTTTGTACAGAAGCCGTACAGAAGTGTTTGTAGTAACTAAATATAAGTCAATTCCCATACGTTTTCAGGTAGATAGCAGACCTTCCCTTGGGAATGGTTCTTGCAGCTAGATCAAATAGATTCCCACTGCAAGTATCTTGCACGGGGGAACAATCCCATTTTAGGAAGGAGGTAGCTCGCCGTGAAAGCCGATTCAAGGGAGTATGATGCGATCTGGTTTGGGGGAGGAGCCGCCGGGAGGTTTGGCGCGGCGTTCATGAAGGCGCTTGGGGGAAAGGCCCTGATCGTGGAGAAGAAGTGTCTCGGTGGTGAGTGCCATGTCTGCAGGTGTGCCTTTGAGAACTTCGTTGCAGATCAGTCCTCCATGGCAGAGATTATGCGCCTTTACTCCGGGAAATCCTGGTACCCCGAGTTTGATCTGAGAAGGATCAGCATGTCAAAGGCGGTTGAACTATACAGGAAGGTCGGTCAGCCTGCCTTTGCGGATACAATGAAACACCAGACAGAGATCCAGCTCGGTATAGAGGTGGCTTGGGGGGAGGGAAAGATCCTCGATAAGAACACCGTTGAGGTAAACGGAGAGATTTACAAAGCAAAAAACCTCGTCATAGGTGCAGGCTCCAGGCCCACAATGCCAGGAATCCCGGGCATTGGTCTGCCAGGCGTGATGACCTACAAGGACCACCCCGAGATGCGTCAAGATCCAAAAAGGATGGTGGTTATCGGAGGCGGCAAGATCGGTATGGGGAAGGCGGCGATGTTTGCGCCATTCAATATTGAGGTGACAGTGCTGGAGAAATACACCTGCCTTCCTAAGTGGGACCAGGACGTCAGGCGCTATGTCTTTCGGGATTTCAAAAGGAGAGGGATAAAAATTCACGAAAGAGCGGACGTGAAGGAAATCAAAGGAAAGGGAAAGGTTGAGGCAGTGATAGCAGAGATCGACGGCAAGGTCATGGAGTTTCCCTGTGACGCGGTGATGGTCTCTGTCGGCCTGACCCCGAACTCAGAGTGTGCGGTTCCTTTGGGGGTAAAGATTGGGAAGGACAATGAGATCCTCATAGATAAGGGCTGCCGCACAGATGTCCCAGGCGTGTATGCCGTGGGCGATGTGGCAGGCCCCCCCTATTTCATGGCCGTGGCCAGGAAAAGGGGGATGATAGCGGCCAAAAACATCATGGGGAAAAACGCCGAGTGGGATGACAACCTGCCCCTTCCGGACCACATCTATTTGCCCCCTCTGGAGGCGACCATGGTAGGCCTCACCGAGAAAGAGGCGAGGGATAGGTACGGGGACGTTGTCCTTATTCAAGTGCCATGGGGGCCTATGCCCAAGAATCCACAGCCAGAGACCTACTATCCTGGTTTCGAAAACCTGGGACTTCCAGTCTGTGGAAGGATGCACACCCTGAACCTTCTTTTTTATGGCCAGGGCAGAAACGGGGTGGTCAAGGCCATAGTGGATCCCAAGTCTCGAAGATACGTCGGATTTCACTCGGTTGGGGATGGGGCAAAGACCGGGTTCCAATACCTTTCTTATCTCCTGAAACTCGGCTGGACTGTGGATCAGATGGCTGACTTGCATGAGATCTTTTTGAACGCAGAACACTTTGTCCAGCTCTCTCGATTGATCGCAGGACAGGAGACGCTAAAGGGTTACGCGGCCCAGACGCAGATGGAGGATGATTTCTAAGAACTCGTTATTGGGCTTGCTCCGGCTGGACTAAGAGCCGGATTGAGCCCAGGGAAAGGCCCGTTGTCCGGGGAAACATTGTCGGGCGGCAAATAGGTCCCCCACTTATCGGAAAGATCAACTCTCTTAGGAAGGTAAATACAAATGGCCAAGACCAAGGAGATCACGGCGGATTATTGGGACAAGAAGATACCCATAACTGTGCCTGAAGATACAGTAGTTCCAGTGGTGCCGGATCCTCCTTTGCTCAAGGACCCGGAGGCCGCGGTCAGAAGGGCCCTGGAGGACCCCATCGGTTCTCCGGCTCTGTCTGAACTGGCAAAAAGGGTGAAGGCTGGAGGAAAGGTGGTCATCGCACACGATGATCTCACCCGTCCAGCCCCACCTCGGAGGTTAATGATCCCAATCATAATGGATATCCTGAACAGGGCCGGGGTCAAGGACGAGCAGGTCTTTCTCCTCAGTGCCAACGGAAATCACTGTAAGTGGCCTGATGCAAGTTTTAGGGCTTACTTCGGCGAGGAACTCTACCGCAGGTTTCGTCCCCTGGGGAGTGCATCCAGGTTGCTCAACCACGACTGTCACGATCCGCAGGGCCTCAGATATATGGGGGTCTCGGAGATGGGCGACTATGTGGAGTACAACAGTCTCCTAGATGATGCAGACCTCTTCATCTACTGCGGGACAGTGTTGCCGTCCAACTGGGGCGGCATGACTGGAACAGGTGTGATCATAGGGTTTGCCAGCTCCAGGAGCATGATCTCCACTCACGGCCTTCCCGTGGTAAATCACGAGGATTCCTGCCATGGGGACCATAGGAAGATGCTCTACAGGAATCACAAACAGGCCATCATGAAACAGATAGAATCGGCCACAGGGAAGAGGGTGTTTTACGTGGATGCTGTACTCGGGGTTGGTGCCCAGCTTGCTGGCGTTTTTGCAGGCTACTCGCCGGAGATCAACGAGCCGACATGGGCCCTCGCAGAGAAGCTTTATACAGTTGAGGTACCGCAGGCAGATGTCTTTATCCTGGGGGTGCCGCGTATCGGCCTTTATGGGGAGACAAGCAATCCCCTTATAGCCCTTGCAGCGGTGTGCGCCCCACCTAGGATATGGCTAAACAAGCCATTGGTGCGGGAAGGTGGGGTGATAATTGGGCTTGTTAGGTGCACAGGTTACATCGATGATTCGGCTCACGCCTCATACAGGGAGGTCATAAACCTCTTCAGGAAGTCCCACTCGTCTGCCGACCTCATGAAATACGAAGACGAGTTCCTGCAGAGGGAAGATCTCATCTTCAAGTATAGACATTGTTACTCATATGCCCCTATCCATGCCTTCTGGCTCTTTTACGAGAGTCAGTACGCCCTTGACTGGGCGAGCAAGGTCATCTTCGCCGGAGTCCCTTCCGCGGAGGTCCATTTGGCGCCTGCTCAAGTGGAAGGGCCAGGTGGACCTGGGGCCGTAAGGGATGTGGGATGTGTGCCCTCTGCGAGCTTCGCAGATGCTTGGAAGATGGCAGAGAAGATCGTAGGGAAAAACCCAAGGGTAGTGGCTTGTCCGCAGTTTTGGACAACGGTTCGCCCACACCTATACGTCACGTGAGGAGGGAGGTATGAGAAGGGCGGTCTTTTGTAGCGCAAGTCTGTTTGGGTTAGCTTTTGTTTTTTTTCTGCTCGTAGGGAAGGATGCCTCTGCAGATGAGAAGATCAGGATGGGTTACCTGCAGAGCGACCTCCACCAGCTTGCCGCATTTGTAGCCTTGGACAAAGGCCTATATCAGGCGGAGGCTGTGGATGTGACCGTGGCCGGGGTATTTAAGGCAGGACCTGAGGAGATGTCCGCTTTTGCTGCCAAGGATTTGGATTTCGGGTATGTAGGGGAGGCCCCGGCCACGGTTGCCGTAGCCAACAAGGTGGCCGATGTGAAGATAGTCGCGCAGGCGAATCTGGAGGGTTCGGCCGTGGTTGTCCACAAGGATTCAGGATTGTCGGACCTAAACGGACTTGCAGGAAAGACCGTTGCCGTGCCTGGATATGCCACGGTGCAGGATTTCCTTTTTCGAAAGGCACTGAGCAATAGCCCACCACTGCTTAGCTCTGTAAGAATAATCATAATAAAACCCCCGGAGATGATCCCTGCGCTAAGTACAAAACAGATAGATGCATTTGTGGCGTGGGAGCCGTACCCGGCCAAGGCAGTCACCTCAGGGGCGGGTGCTGTCCTGGCCAACTCCTCCAAGATGTGGCCTGGCCATCCCTGCTGCGTCGTGGTGGTTGACACCCAGTTCATGCGAAGGAGCCCACATCTAGTCAAGGGGATCCTGAAGGCCCATGTGAAGGCGACCAAATTCATCCTGGAGAACCCGGACGAGGCGATCAGAGTCGGGATTAAGTTTACCGGGATGGACGCCGACACGGTGAGGCTGGCCATGGGGAACATCAAGTATGAGTACGAGCCTGATATGCAGGGCCTTATGGAGTATGTCACCTTCTTGAAGGAACAAGGGCACATCAAGATCAATGACCCAAAGGAATTCGTGGGCAGGATCATAGACAAGGGGTTCCTCGGGGAAGTCACAAGGAACAAATGACTCAACTGAGTTTAGGACTTCTTCTCCCAGTAGTATTGGCGTGGCAGCTCCTCTCGTCTTTGGGCCTCCTTCCGTACTATAAGGTACCCTCTCCCTTTGAGATACTGATGGCGGCCCAGGCGTTGCTCCTTGAGGGCCTTCCACCGGGATACCTGTTGCACCGCCATGCGCTTGAGAGCCTCTTGAGGGTCTTCTTGGGTTTTTTTATAGCGGCCGCATTGGGCATACCCCTTGGTATCTTGATGGGATGGTCTAAGAAGCTCAGGGGTCTGCTAAGGCCGTTTGTTGAGGTACTACGTCCCATACCCCCTCTGGCCTGGATACCCATAGCCATAATATGGTTCGGTATAGGGATAAAGTCTGCGGCTTTCATAATCTTTCTTGGGGCTTTTTTCCCCATACTCTTAAACACAGTGTCTGGGGTTCGGACGGTTGATGTCCGGTTGGTTGAGGCTACAAAGGTGCTCGGGGCCAAAGAGAGACATATACTGCTCAAGGTGCTGGCCCCCGGTTCACTCCCTTCGATGTGGACTGGCCTTCGCATCGGTTTGGGGATCGCTTGGATGACGTTGGTGGCAGCAGAGTTTACAGGCGTAAAGAGTGGTTACGGCCTTGGATACCTCATCATGGTAGCCCGGGACATCCAGAGGCCTGACCAGGTGATCGCCGGGATGGTGACCATAGGGGTCATTGGTTACGGTTTGGATGTACTCCTTAGAAGCGCCCAGAGGAGACTCCTTAGATGGATGTGAGAGGCGGGGAAATGGAAATCATCCTGAGGCTTACAAACGTGGCAAAGGAGTTCATGCCTGTGGGGGGCGGGCGCATCGTTGCTATTGAGGACATAGGTCTGTGCGTCGAGGAGGGAGAGTTTATATCCATCGTTGGGCCGAGCGGATGCGGCAAGACCACGTTGCTGAGAATCATAGCCGGACTGGATAAACCGACCAGAGGAGAGGTGGCGTTTGGAAACGGAGGAAACCCAGGAGAGAAGCGACCCAATATAGGGCTTGTTTTCCAGGAATTTGCGTTGCTGCCGTGGAGGACGGTTCTGGGAAACGTAGAGATCGGCTTGGAGGTAAGGGGGGTGAACAAGGAGGTACGAAAGACCAAGGCCCTGGAATATTTGAAGGTGATGGAGCTCGAAGGTTTCGAGAACAAATATCCCAAGGAACTCTCGGGTGGGATGAAACAACGAGTTGCCATCGCAAGAGCGATCATATGCAATCCCAAGATACTACTTATGGATGAGCCTTTTGCCTCCCTGGATGCACAGACCCGTTTCAATATGCAGAAGTTTCTCCTCAGGGTGTGGGACAGGACCCGCAAGACCATATTGTTCGTAACGCACAACGTGGACGAAGCGATCTTTTTAGGTCAGAGGATGATCCTTCTGTCGGAACGGCCGGCTAAGATCGCAACTGTGATACAAATCGATATCCCTTATCCCCGTGACATCAACGCCCCGGAGTTCGTGGCAGTCCGGAAAAAGGCTTTCGAGTATATCAAAACCGTCTGACGAACCCGCATGAGGACAGATGCGCCATGCGGGCGAATGGCTACCTCCCCGACCTTTGGCGTGCAAGCCGTCTTACCTTCGGGCTTCGATAACTTCCAGCTCTTTTCTGGTAGTTTCAAAAGGTTTGAAGACGAATACGATCACGACTGGTATCAACATCAGGAGCCCGGTAATGAGCCAGAACCATTCCATCTTGGGGGACAAGATCAGTAACTCGGCGCACAGCAATGGGCCCAACACATAGGATATGCGGGTCGCGGTTGAGACCCATCCTAGGCAGGCACCTCGCCTTTCTGTCGGGAACACTTCTGGGATATAGACAACAAACCAAGTGTAAGAGAAAGAAACAAAGAAGCCCGAAGCCACGCTCAGTATGGGAAGCAACGGTCCTGATGCAAACCCCAGAGGCCCGAATGAAATAAGCATCCCGATACAGCCGATGATGAAGGTCATTCCCCGACCGATTTTGTCTATCACCAGGGTGGCTGCAACCCCACCCACAATCATGGCCAGTCCCATGGCTGTGAAGACCGCCGACCACTCCTGCAGAGTGTGACCTCTTATCGTCATATAGAAGTAACCCAACCACAGAAACAGAAACATGTCTAAGAGCCAACAGAGCCACAGGACAGTCGAGATGATCATGTATTTCAAGTCACCTCGATTGATTGACCCGATTCCGAAAAAGTGTCTTTTTGCAATTCCCTCTTGCCTCTGTCTTCGAATCATTTTGTATCTTTCTGTCTCTTGCATAAAAAACCAAAAGAGGATAGAGATACACATCAGCACGAAGACCACGCCGAACATCCATCTCCAGTCCAATTGCCATTTGTTGATGATGATGGGCGCCGATAAGGCGGTCAGGGGGAACAGCCCCACGGTGTATACCAGGGAACCGAGCTTGCCGCGGTGTTCCGCCGGTGCTTCCTCGCTGATCGGGACAGCCCACATGTTCGAGACAGTCGCAAACATGGCTATTCCATAGAAGATCATAAACATGCCAAACGAAGGGGCCAAGTAGACAATACCCAGGCATGGAAGGCCCATCATGAGGAGGAGGACGAGAATCGATAAGCGTCGCCCAATGATGTCGAGGAGCCCGTTCAGGATGAAAATAAAGAATGTAGGAGCGAGTACCAGGGCTTCCCATCTGGAAAACTCTGGCGCCGGAATATTGTATTCCTTGAGAATATAAGGTAGAGCCGTCGTCTTCGTTGTAGATATGTACCAGTCCATGAGGGCGATTATGGACATTAGGACTACAAGATATGCGATGTATCCGCGGCTTCTTCTAACGACTGGGCCTGCCATCATGCTGACAGATGCTTCCATGAGCCACTCCTTTCACCATCTTCCCGCGGCCTTGAGACCGCGTATAATAGCTCTATTGGTCCTGTCCCAGAATTCCTGTGAATTTCTTGTTTCGTATCTATAAAAGCCTTTACCGCTCTTGACGCCCAGCTCTCCTCGCTCGAGCATCTCCTCGATCACCCTGGAGGGTCTGTACACCGGCTGGCCGGTCACTGAAAAAAGGTATTGCTGGACTTTTTGGGCTGTGTCCAGCCCGCACATGTCCAGAAAACGCATTGGCCCCACGGTGGCAAGACGTAAGCCGAAGCCGTGATTTACCACCGCGTCTATCTCCTGCGCGGAGGCGATCCCCTTTTCCAACAGTTCAAGGGAAGCCGCAACCAACGCGGCCTGAAGGAAATTGTGAAGAAACCCCGGGCTATCCTTGCACAGAACCGGATACTTGCCTGCCTTGCGAAGCAGTGCAACAATTACCTCCCTGGTCGATAAAGAGGTATTTTCCCCGCAGACCACCTCAACCAGCGGGATCAGATGCGCGGGGATTGTGAAGTGAGCTGTAACCGCTCTTTCCGGATGCGTCATTCTTGCAGCGATAGCCTTTATGCTCATAGACGAAGTGGTAGAAGCGATTATCACGTTTGTTGGACAAAGGGCGTCGCAGCGGGCGAATACCGTTTGTTTGATTTCCATATGCTCTGGGATCGATTCCATAACAAAATCGGCCTCGGAGATGGCACGCTCATCGTCCACGGTAAATGTAATCCTTGACTTTATCTCCTCGACTTCATTGTAATCCAGGACTGCCTCTTCGACGAGCTGGCTGCAATTCCAGGCGATCTTTTCCGATGCCAAAACCAATTGCCCCTCTATCAGGTCAACACATGTGACTTCAAACCCATGGAGGGCGAAAGCTAACGCAATATCAGGCCCCATTGTCCCTTGTCCCAATACTGTTATCTTTTTGATGTCCTCAACGTTCAAAAATGACATCCCGCCCTAGCCGTCCCCCTTGGAGTCATCCATTTTTCAAATTCACCAAGCACTTGAATTGGGGTTAAGGCTTCAGAAATTCAGACTTGGAGTAAGCAGGGTCCGGATAAGAATAGAACCCCTTGCCTGTTTTCACTCCAAGTTCTCCTCTTTCCAGCATGGCCCTCAGGGCGTCGGGGGGTCTGTAGAAATCCCCGTATTCGTCGAAGTAAGTCATGTGCACCGCATAGACCACATCTAGACCGATCTGATCCATTACGCCAAACGGGCCAATCGGGGTACTATTGGCGATCATCCAGGCCCGGTCAATGTCCATGAAATCCACGTAGCCACCGGCCCACATCTTGAGGGCCTCGAGCCTTGCTGCATGCCACACCCTATTGAAGCAGAAGCCGATCAATTCCTTCTTGAGCCTCAAGACCACGCATCCCAGGCTCTTAACCCAGTTTTCCACTGCCTCCATGGTCTCTGGGGAGGTTCTTGTGCCCCCCATCACATCGGCCATATTGCGTTTCTCGATCGGAGGGTAAAAATGGATGTTGGCTACCTTGTCAAACCGCATTGTGGCGGACTCTATCCTCGAGACGGGGATTGAGGAGGAGTTGGTGGCCAGAATCGCATCATGTCTGGCAAGTCTGTCTAACGTCTTGAACATATCTCGTTTCAATTGGAGATTCTCTGGGATGGCTTCTATCACAAGATCGGCACCATGCAGAGTCTCCTCCAGGTCCTCATGAAAGGATATCCTGGCCCAGATCTGTTCCATATCCCCTTCGGTCATTGCCTTAGCGGCTAGCTGTTCCTTGAGGAGGCCAAGGAGGGTGTCCCTCCCCTTTTGAAGGGCCTGGGCATCTACGTCGTACAGGCACACTCGATTTCTTGCGTTTTTGGAGGCCACAAGGGCTATCTGCAAACCCATAAAGCCTGAGCCAATGACCGCGACCTCCTCTACTTTATTCATCATTTCACTCCTTCTACTTTTGGCCGATCGACTCTCTTGACTGTCTTAAGTTCCTTCTTAGGCGCCATCCTAAGTGCTTATCATCCCCCGCTTGGGTGGATTCTGTTTGCCATTCGTCGTCTTGCCCAATCCATCATGTCTTTGGCGATCTCGTCTCGCTCCGACTCCGGCCTCTCGATTAGCTTGATCGACTCCGATGGACAGGTCACTATACACACCCCGCAACCGATACACCGCTTTTCCACGACCCGATACCGCCCATCCTCTTCCACGATAGCCTCCATGGGACAGCGCTCCTCCTTGCAAGTGCCACAGGCGATGCAGCTCTCTTGATCGATACGCGCAAGGTAGTTACTCCTGGCCAGCGAGTAAGGTGCATGAAACTCTCTTAACCCTCGCTGAATACCACAACAGCATGAGCAGCAACTGCACATGAAACCCAGGGGTGCATCCATCACATTGTAGGTGGTGTGAACGAGGCCTTCCTTCTCGGCCTCCTCCATGATCTGAAGGGCTTGTTCCCGCGTGATGATATCCCCATCCAAATTAAAGTAATCATAAGCATTTTCTTCCATTGAGTATTGAACGCAGTTTTTTAGGGTGTGTTTACATGGGTGCCCCAGGAGCGCCTTCTCCCTGCGGCAGATGCATTCTTGAACCCTAAAGGACTTCGCCTTGTGAATGATCTGACGAACATCCTCGTGTTGGAGCACCTTAAGATCCGTTTTGATTGTGGCACCAACTGGAATCACCCTCGCCATGTGGGGTCCGTACCCGCCTGAAACTCGGGTGAGGGTGGGCAGGTACTCCTCGAAGAGCTCTACCAGTTCTTTGGTCAGCCTGTCACGCCTTTGAAACTCGTAGATGCCGACCACAAAAGGAATGAGGCGGTACGTTTGCCTGCCGCCCATCTTGAAGGAGCCGATCTGCCCCTTCCTGGCCATGTCGTCCAAGCGCTGCCGTATCTCGGAAACAGGTTTTCCCAGTCGCTTTGAGACATCCTCCGCGGTTTCTGGAAACGGCGTCATCTGCAACGCTATCTCCGCCTCATCGGCACCAAATATTGTACGGAGGATCTTGATCTCCACCCCGCTCTCAGTCGGAGGGAAGCCCTGAGGCAATTCATCCAGCTTCTTGGCCAAGCGCTCAAAGACATCCATTGTCATACCTCCCGTGCAAAGTGGCCCTAGTTGGCCACTAGCATTACCCCGACCTTTCCCTCTCCCCGATCCTGCCCGGGGGGCAACCCCTATCGAATGGGAGGGTTATGATGCTCGCGTAAATACAATTGTCAGACCGTTCACAAGCAAGTGCTTCCCCCTTTTCCATTTCTCCATTCTCACCTTGTGATGGGTGGCAGCACATCCATCATTTTGGGAAGAAACAGCGCAATTTTCGGGAAAAAGGTCAAAACGGCAACTGTCAGCACTTGTGCAAAGATAAACGGCATGACTCCACGGAATATCTTACCCATAGGCACATTGCCAGCGGTGGAGTGAATGACAAATACGTTTATCCCGACTGGCGGGCTGATCTGTCCCATCTCCATCATAATGACCATAACCACTCCAAACCAAATTGGATCGAATCCCAGTGCCACGATCGAGGGGAAAACAACTGGCAAAGTGATAAGCACCATGGGTATAATGTTCATCACCATGCCGAGAAATACGTACAGAACCAGCAGACAGACCAAAAACACATATCGGGAAAGATTCATGGACTGAAGAAACGTTGACAAATCTGTTGCCAAGTTTGTCAGAACAATGAAATTGCCCAGGAGTGCCACACCGATCAGCATGGTGATGATCATGGCTGTCATCTGGACACCTTCGTTCAACGAAGCGAAAAGCTTCTGCCAGTTGAATCCGGGCGAAAGCGCCGCAAGTAACAAGGCGCCTATGACCCCTACACCCCCTGCCTCGGTGGGAGTAACCACCCCTGAATAGATTCCGCCGACAACCAAAAGGAACAACACCACCACCTGCCAGGTACCTTTCAACGAACGGATCTTATCTATCCACGATGATCTCTCAGCCGGGGGGCCCAGGGCAGGGTTTCGTCTGCAGCGAACATAAATGATCGCGCAAAAGAGGCTCATCAGAAGTATACCAGGAAGAATCCCTGCTATGAAAAGCTTGCCTACAGACTCCTGGGTGATAATGCCGTAAGCAATGAAGCCTATGCTGGGGGGTATCAGTATCCCAAGTGTACCTCCTGCGGCTACTGAACCTGTTGCAAGGGAATCGTCATAGCCATGTTTTTTCATCTCAGGCAAGCTCACAGAGCCCATTGTCGCAGCATTGGCCATGCTGTCGCCGCAGATCGAAGCAAAGCCACCACAACCCAAGACGGTGGCGATGGCCAGCCCCCCTGGCATTCTGCCTATCCACGTGTGTGCGCAGCTGAACAAGGATTTGCTTATTCCCGCATTCAGGCAAAGTAGCCCCATAATGAGAAAGAACGGAATCACACATAGATAGTATTCCGCCACCGTATCGTAGGAGGCCAGACGCACAAAACCTAGGGCCACATCTTTGCCGCTTAGCAACCACATTCCGAGGAGACCTGCAAAACCCATTGCGAAGGCCACAGAAAATCCCAGGAACATGAGGATAAGAGAGAACAACAGGACCGCTATGCCAAGCGATATCTTTCCGATTTGTATCCCTAAGGCTTGATAAATAGCCGATATAAGAACGATTGCCGTGGCCACTCCTAAGGGCAAAGCCACAATAAGCCAAGACACTCTTGATCGTGTAACCAAGTTACCAAGTGAAGTAAGCAATCCTTTGAATAGTACCAAAGACAGGAGAACACAACCAAACGCCCCCACGAACGAAAATGGAAAAACGGGTATGTGCGACAAAGTAGTTGTGGCCCTGTCAGAATACTCTACCGTGCCGCGGATAAATAGTTGCCATGCTATCACCCCAAAAAAATACAGTCCAAGCGATGCGAAAATTGCCCTAAGCAAGAGTCGGTGCTTCTCCTTGAACCTGGAAAAAACGATCTCTATCGAAACATGTCTTCCTTGCCTTTGAGTCTCAGCGATACTGAAGAAGGTGACAACTACCAAGAGGAGGGTCTCGCCTTCGATTACAAATCGAACGGCCGTGTTGAACAGGTACTTCGCGATTAGATCAAGGATAATGACGACAGCCATGAACAACGAAAGCACTGCAGAGAGACTGGCCATCTTCTTGGCTATAGGGCACACTATCTTGTCGATAATAGCCGCCAAATCAAGCAGACAATTTGTGCTGACAGTCTGAGTTGGGATCACAGAGCCCATCACTCTTCTTTCGCAAACATCCGACAATGCGCTCCTAAGGACCGGGTAACTCGTTCAGTAGCTTAAAATAAGCTACTTCATCACAGCCCATCTCCGACATCCACAAGTAACTCTCACAGCCCAATTGTTGTATCAGAAAAGGAGTCCGCTCTGCCTTACTGCTTTCCGAGCAACCAAGTCTCTTCCAGCTTGTAAGGTTTCTGTCTGGCTTCCTGGATAATGGCAGATATCTTGTCCATTATCGACTTTCCATCGAAGCCCTGCGTCTTCAAAGCCTCGGTGTGGCCATCATAGACAGGTTTGATTGACCCCCTCCATTCGGCCCTCTGCTCCGGTGTGAGGACCAATATATTGTCCCCGCGCTTCTTCAGCTCTGACATGATGAATGCGTTCATCTGCACGAACTTGGTGCCGATCGCCATGCCAAAAGGCAGGACGAGATCTTCAAAGGCCTTTTGGATATCCGGAGGCAATGAGTCCCACTTGGCCTGGTTCATGACTACGGCCTGCATCCCTACCGAGATGGCGCAAATCGTATGCTTGTTCACCATGTCGGTGAAACGAAAGTCGGCCAGTGGAGGGGTCGGAAACATAACGCCGTCCAGGGTGCCCCTCTGGAGCGACATATAAATGTCAGCCATCTTGACAAGGGTTGGGGAACCACCCCAAATGGCGACACACTCAGCACCCATGGCGTTGGCAGGCCAGATCCTCTTGCCCTTCAAGTCGGCAAAGGTCTTTATGAGAGAGTCCTTCAGGTGGAGATTGACCATTCCACTGGTATGAAATGCCAGGACCTTCATTCCCTTGTATTCCTCACGCACTTCCTTCAACTGTCTGTATGCTTCGTAAAATACCTGCGCGCCATGGAACTCATCATCCAACCGAAAAGGTAATGTAATGGTATTGGTAACCGGAAACTGCTTTTCAAAGGCCCAGACGTTCATGGGAGCAACAATATCGACAATGCCGCTCTTGGCCGCACTAAGACCCTGTTCGGACTTCACAAGGCTTCCGTCCGGGAACCAACTGAATTTGACCCGGCCGTTCGTGCGCCTCTCTATTGCCTGCCCCCAGGCCATAAAGACTTCCTTGTAAACAGGGTGGCCGCTTGGTAGCCAGGATGCCACTTTAAGTTCAATCACGTCAGCAGCCCCCGCACCATTTAGACCAAAAGCCGAGAGTGCGATGCAGACAGCCATGAAAAAGATCCCTTTGTTTCTTTTCATTTCACACCTCCCATAGTCGGATATCCCCTTCGTGGCGGATCTGTAAGACCCTCTAAATGAGGCTTCCTTTAGGGACTGATCCCCAACATTGTCCTAGCCTCGTCCACTGTCGCTATCTCACGGCCGATCTCTCTGGCGATCCTCACCATTCGTTCCACCATTTGTGCATTGCTTTTTGCCAGTACCCCCTTCGCATAGTAAATGTTATCCTCCAGACCGGTACGAATGTTGGCCCCCTGGCACATGGCCATGACCGTTGCCGGCAACTGGAACCTGCTGATCGTTATTACCTGCCAGGATGAGCCTTCAGGTATCATATCAACCAACATGTTGATCACCTTGGGAGTGGCTTGAATCCCACCCTTGACGCCTAGTACGAAGCTGTAATGGACAGGTTCTTTCAAGGTGCCGCGACGAACCATCTCTTTGCAGTTCTCAATGTGGCTTACGTCATAGCATTCACATTCGATTGCTATGTCTCTAGCATTGCAGGCCTTTATAAACTCCTCGTTCCAAGCCAAGGGGTTGGTGAAAGTCCCCATATAGCTGAATTCGAATGTGCCTGCGTTGATCGTGAGCATGTCGGGCTTGGGGTTGATGCGAGTCAAAGCCATCCTCTCCTCGAGGGTTCCTTCACGCAGGGTGCCCTCCGGGGTTCTGATCATACCAATGCCATTTCCCACCTGGGTGATGATGGGACACCTGTCTTTGATTTTGGCAATGATGTCGTTGTACACATTCAGATCGGCAGTTGTGAACCCCTCTTTGTCCCTGGCGTGAATGTGGCAAACCGAAGCGCCTGCGTTGTAACAATCATAGGCAGACTGAGCTATTTCATCCGGTTGCTCCGGTATGGCCGGGTTCGATGCCTTACCGTGGATTCCACCCGTTTGTGCCACGGTTATTATCAGCTTCTTCATCTGTGCTACGTCCATGGTGGTTTCCATTTTCAACCCCCTTGCGCGTGTCGTTATCAGGCCGACAGGACTACGGCCCGAGGTCCCCCTTATCTACAAAGCCAGCAGTTTGTCCAGTATGGCTGTCACGGCTAGGTAACTTGCTGCTCCAGCAGGCAAGTCGGTAATCCTCCCTCCGCCGGTATCTATTTCAGAAATGGCATCATCTTCGGGTATGACACCCAGGAGGGTAAGACCGGTCTGCGCCTCGGCCTGTGAGCAGAACCCTTCGTTTCCCCTGTACCTATTGATGACCAATCCCGTCTGCTCTGGGAAGATCACATCGGGGTCGCCGCGCGCACTCAATTCCGCTAACAGCCTGGCGGTCCTTATGCCACGGGCTGTCATGTCCGAGATGATCAAAAGGACGTTAACGGAGTGCAACACACGCCGTTTGATCTGCTCCAGCCCTGCCTCGCAATCAACTACCATGGCGTCGTAATCCTTGGCCATGGCGCCGATTCCGTACTTGAGCACCTCGTTGATCCCACAGAAACAACCATCCGCCTCATCCTTGCCCATAATCAACATGCTGGTGTAGGCATCCAGGTGGATTAGGGCTTCTCGCTCAATCACGTCCTTTGTCTTGGAGGACTCGAGCTGTCGCCTTGTCTCTCGCTCCGTGCGCAACCTGTCTCTGTACGTGCCAATAGTCTTACTCGTATCTATGTCAAACAAGTATGCAAGCCCCATCGCCGGGTCTGCGTCTACTAAAAGGACCTTCTCTTGCCTCTGAGTAAGATAACGGCCAATCATTGCCGCAATGATGGTCTTGCCCACGCCCCCTTTTCCGCTGACTGCAATGCGAAGGCCACACTTGGGGAAGATGTCTTCAGGCCCTGCTTTTGGCCGCATGCCCGTTTTCTCCCAAAGATGTTTCCCGCTGTCTCAGGTAGAATTCCTTTGCAAATACCGCGGCACCCAAAGCGCCGGTGATCAAAGGGTCCTCTGTGAGCTCCCAGATGGTCACCCCCAACCGTCGCTCAAGCGCGGCCCTAACCCCGATATTTCTCGCGACCCCACCCGACATATAGACCTTCTCACGGAGGCCTACCCTAGACACAAGAGCAGATACACGTGCGGCCACAGCATCACAGATGCCGGCTATGATTTGATCCGGATCATTTCCCTGGGCGATAAGACAAATAACCTCACTTTCCGCAAAGACGGTGCATTGACTTGAGATCCCCAGGAACTTGTCAACTCTGGTTGCTCGCTCCCCAAAGCGTTCCACCGGAATCTCGAAGACCCTGGCCATCACTTCCAGGAATCGACCAGTTCCCGCGGCGCACTTGTCGTTCATGGCAAAATCCGTGACCCTACCGCTTCCATCCGGTGCAAGCGCGATGACTTTTGAGTCCTGTCCCCCTACATCAATCAACGTCGCTGTATCCTTACAAAGCCATGCGGCGCCTTTGGCATGGCAGGCAATCTCGGATACGGTCTTCTGGGCGTCTAGCACTTGCACCCGTCCATAGCCGGTACCGACCACGAATTGGAGATCCCGGACAGCTATCCCGGCTTGCCTAGCAGCCTCACCCAAGGCCTCTTCAGCTGTTTTCGACGGAAGAGGCCTCGAGGGTATGATGGCACGTGCCAATACTCGCTCCCCATCAAAGATCACGGCCTTGCCAGCAACTGACCCTACATCACACCCAGCTACCAGAGGCAAACTCCTGACTTCTTGCATTGACACACCCACAAGCCCTTGCCCAGTAATGGTTCAAATCCCTTTTTTTTCCGCCACCATCTCAAGGAAAGGCTCAAGCCTCGAGGTCATGCCCTCAGCGGAAACGACCCGTGGGTCAAGCTGGTCCACGGTCATGATGAGCATTGGGATCCCTAGCTCTTCCAGAAGCTTCTCCTTGGTGAGTTGGGCTGCAGCCCAGTTGGCCTGACATTGCCAGTGACCAGCGAAAATACAGGCATCTGCCTTGAACTCACGGCACCACTTCAGCGTGTCACTTACGAAGGTCATCAGATGTCCACGTCCCTGCCGGCCCATGGCATGATTGTTGTTTCGCAATGCCAGACACCGGAGAAGATCCTCAAATGAAGCCTTGGTATAGTCGATATCTGGCGGTTCATAGAAGGGCTCTGCAGAATGATATGCCACAGCAATGGCCCCAAAGGTCTCCTCCATCCAGTCGTATACCCCGTAGTCGAAGATCGGCCATGAGAGGTTCCACACCACCCGCATCTTTTCTTTGCGCCACCCCCCCATACCTTTTTCGTATCGCTTCTTGGCATCGGCCAGGTGCTTATGGAGCCATGTCAGGAGCTTTTCGGTCCCTGTCAGCCCATAAAATGCCAGACTGGTCGGCCGGAGGATGGTGCTGGTGGGAATGGGACATGGGATAGCCTTCTTGTATTCATTGATCTCCTTCATGAGCCGGTAAGCCTCACCGGAGAGACTCATGACCTCACGGAATCTGTCCAAATCCAGCTTCCTGCCGGTCATCCGCTCAAGATACTTGAAACCTTCCCTGAGCTGATCAACAGCAAACTGGACTGACTCTTCATCATCGCCGTAAGGATTATCCAGGATGAACATCTCCGTCTCTGGAAAGCTCTCCGCCAATACACTCCCCCACGCTACACTGTTGTCACATGGCTGGTTGCAGTGCAAAATGGCCTTGGGCTTGGGCAGACGGCCGGCGAGAACTGGAGCCAGCACCCCGCCAAGAAACCCGCAGAAGTGGTCCGGCATGTCCATCCCGCGGCCCTCGTCCACCAAGGCACAGAGATACTCTGTAGGCATGATAAACGTGAGGGCTTCAGGCACAAAGGAAATGCAGTCCATGGCATAGACCATCTCTGGGGCAAAGGTAAAGTGACGGTATACTATCTTGTCGGGGTTTTTTTTCAAGGCAAGGAGTTCCTCAATGGCCTGCAGGACCGGCTCAAAGATCCAGCTCATGGGCCCAGGCTGACTCCTTAGAGCTGCGCCCACGGTTTTATCGAGCAGATCTATGAGGTCGATATTGGTGTCCGGCCGTTTGGAAAAGTCAAAACTCTTGAATTGATATCCCTTCTGTTCAGGCATAAGGTTTCTCCTATAGTAGATGGCAAATTACTTAATGCTGTAGCTGCTCGATAAATGCTTCCACACGGGTGCGAACGCGGCCTTCGTCCTGACCGATGTAATCGAGCACAAGTGGGGCACTCATTGGAGCGCCCGCTTGTTCCTTGCGTCTGTGCCAGTGTACGTTATCTACCCCGTGCAGGTCGCAGAACTGCAAGCGCGCCCGCACAATGCCGTCTACCCTGTAGTCCCTGATTGCCTCCTGAAGCATAGCGTAGCGCTCGCCAAAGGTAGCAAACATTCGGGGACAGCTTGTGCGGCCCAAGTACGATCTTGCAAGGGAAGGCAAAGGACTCTGACTGTCGAATGTCACCTGGTCCCAAAAAGACCGCGCGCCGAAGCAGCAGTCGTCCATGACGACCAAGCCCCCAGCCTCCTCGATGGCGCGGTGCAGTAATGTGTCATCACCCACCCAACCCACTATCGCAATGCGCGCCTTCGGGTTACTAGGCCCATTGGCATCCCTTGTTTCCACCAAGAGTCGTTTTAGCAGACTGTTCAACTCAATTGGTGGAATGCTCACCGAGGCATTGATGATCGAATGACGTTGTGCCCCGGTCAAAGGCGGATTGTCTTTCTTGAACAGCTCCTGGACTTCCTTGAGCAACGCCCTGTTTTCATTGTACAAATCAAGGGCTTGCGACAAGGAATCGGCAGTTATTGTAACCCCCAAATAATTCTCCAGGCTGTCCTTCAATTTCTCTAACTCCTTGGCATATTGATTCACGGATACCTCTTTTCGCGTCCTGGGGACGTATAAAAAATGGTGATAAGGAGGGTGAAGTCTCTCTACCCAGAGCTCGAAGGCGCGACGGGTGTGATCGCAGGCGTTCATGCCGATGATACCATCAAGGAAGTCATAGGTGCCTTTGTAGGCGAGGTCTAAAACCGCGCGGGGAAAAGAACAGTTGCAAACTGGGGACATATCGTGATCGGCCTTATCAGTGCCGGTGGCCCCCGAGCCCCTCACACGATAAGGCAGGGCCCCGGCAGCGTGAACTATTTCGGCCGGTATGTAGGAACACCAGTACCCGAATACCTTTTTGCCCGTTTTCTTCCATCTATCAACCGCTAGGCTAGGATTACTATTGCCGAACTCTAAGAGCTCTTCCAGTGCGATCATAAAAGACTCTCCTCTCTCGCAGGTTGCGAAGAAGGGCCGGTTTTTTGTAAGGAAAGACCTCCTTATGGAGACGACCAAAATTGAGCCGGCAAATGGCTTTACGACCATCTTGTCGTGACAAATCTTCCTGTGACAGCGGCGTTTATGAGATCAGGCAAGGCGCCGAACATCCACCCCTGTCCTTGTCCCCCGAACAGCTTGATCCCTTTGAAGCTGTTTGTCGCGATGTTAAGGTCGCTACCCCAGTCGCGAAGAGGGAGCAACCCAAAGCATGTTGAATGGTAGATCTTGCCCCCGGCTTCTTCGATTACTTGCGCCTCCCCATGATGGTGTGCCAAATAGTAGCTGGGGGTATCCGTCTGTACCCACAAGTGAACGTTTTCGCTTACTTTTTTGCCTTCAATTAGTTGCGCAATCTGGCGGATCTCATAATAGCTCAGGTGGGGACATCCGACATGAACAATGTCAACCTCGTCGCCTTTGGCTGACTGCAACATCTGATAGGTCGCCTTGAGGTCCGCCAAGGTTATGAGAAACTTTTCGGTGTCTTTCGGAATCGTGCCACCGAAGGCTGCCTCGAGGGTTGAAGATTCAGGGCTGATGCCCATAAGGTGCAGCATTGGATCGTTCATACCGGGAGAGGCACACGCGGTAAGGAGTTTGGCGGCTTCATTTGTCAACGGTATTGGCAGGTTGACAACCGCTGGGATGCGATTGTTTGACTTGATGGCTATCGCCGCACCCAAGGCGGCCCAGTCGGCTGGATCTGAAAGCCCTTGCTTGACCTCATCATCCAGCTCAAAGATCACTTGAGCCCGCCTGTTTTCATCAAGCATGGTGCCGTATTTTGGATGCACGCCTGTGATCATTGCATAAATCAGCGTGATAGTGTTCTCCCTGTTGGCCCGGGCACCCAAGACAGAATTGACGTAGGCCGCATAACTGGATTCGACTGAGACCACGTACTCCCCCATCTTGGGGATAACCGTGTTGAACTGAGGCGTGCAAGATTGAGGCAAGACCATACCCATCTTCTTGCAAACATCGTAGCCCCGCACAACCGCTTCATAGATAACCCGGGGCATCTTGTAGCGACTATGATTCCAGGGGTAACCCGGCTCGTCATACTTGTCGAGCTGGAGGAACAAAGGGTCGGTCGAGACGATGCAAGCAGGATCATCTGTTACTTTGGCACCCATCTCGATAAAACGTTCGAACAGGGGTGTCTGCCCAAGTTCGTACTTGGAGTACTCAGGTGTGGAACGGGGCATCAGCACGCACGTGCCGGCGTGGACATTGGACAATCTGGCCATCTCCTCGGCGCTGACCGCGATGCCAAATTCGACCAGCTTCTCCATGGCAAACCTCTTGGCTTCGCCATGTTTGCCTTCCAGCATCTCCTGCTCATGGCTTGCAAGTTTCATCCGAGTTACTCCTCGCGAAAATTTTGTTTGGCTCGGGCTCAAGCTCGATCAGGCCTTCCTCCTAACTGTGACGATGGCCTCTTTTCCGACCTCATCCGCTCGAATCTCCACCCAATCCCCGGTGTGGATCTCTTGGATCGGATCGACCTCCAGGCTGTCAACAGCCGGAATTTCGGCTGCTATGGCACCGCCTAAGTCAATCGGATGCACGTATCGACAAATGATGGCTTTAGGACCGACCTTTGACTCCTTGACCTTGAAGAAGAGCCCGACTGAGCCCGTAGTGGAGCCGCTCACGGTCGGGTAGACCACGATCTTGTCCTTGACGCTTTGGCCCGTCAGTTTGTGCCCGAAGATACTTATGATCCCTGTTTCATTAGGAATCGTGAACGGAGCCCAGCTGAGGGGCTGATCGCTGACCAGTGCCTCTCCTGCTGCATGCCCCTTCGACCGTGCAATACCCTTTAGGATCCTTTTTTCCTCCATAGCGACCTCCGGAAGACAGGACTGAGGTAGACCTTAAATACCCTGATGCGAAGCAACAATTATGCCTGGTTTAAAACTGTTGAGATTTAGAGGATTTAAGGATCCTGTGCTCCCAAGAATCATCTGGTTACTGCAAAATACTTCAGAAATAATCTACGAAATATGGCAGATCAAACAGAAGCGACGCGCCAGCCTGCTGAAACAATGGATTGACACTACTTTGAATCAGGCGTATGAGTAAAACTACGAAATATAGCAGTTCGTGAGGGGGCTATGCCTGTTAACCGTGAAGAATTTTTCCGGGGAGCGACCCTGCGTATCTGTGGCAGCCTAAGCATCGAGAAGGCGCTCTTTGATTTGTTTTCATACTTACGCCAGTTCATTCCCGTTGACAGGATATTTCTGAGCTATCAGAGGCCGGAGGAACTCGTATTGGAGTTGGTGGCTACTGCCGCAGAGGATGGGGGCAGACTGGAGAATCGGGTATTTCCAGGGGTGCCTACCCAGATATTGAAGACTATTAGAAGTGGGGATTTCGTCCCTGTTACGCTCGTCAATCGGCCGGCTGATCACCCTTGGGCCGAATACTTATCTGGGGTGTTTGGCTGGGATTGCTCTGTCATCTGGCTTAGGCTGATGGTGGAAGGTAGGCGTATAGGTGGTGTAGTAGTTGTAGCTAACAGACCTGAGGCCTATACCCAGGAGCATGCAGATCTTTTAGCTGTCTTGAATGAGCCCTTTGCCATCGCGCTTTCCAACTTTTTGCGATACAGGGAGCTCAAGGAACTCAAAGACAGGCTAGACGATGAAAACCGGTACCTCCAACAGGAGCTGAGGAGCCTAACAGAAACCGAGGTTGTAGGGGCCGAAGCTGGCCTGAAGCTTGTGATGGAGAAGGTGCGCTGGGTAGCACCCCTTTCAACCCCGGTCTTGGTGCTAGGCGAGACCGGCGTTGGTAAGGAGGTGATCGCCAAGGCCATTCACAATCTTTCACCCCGAGCAAAGGGTCCCTTTGTCAAAGTGAATTGTGGGTCAATTCCACCTACCCTTATGGACAGTGAACTTTTCGGCCACGAGAAAGGGGCCTTTACCGGTGCATCATCACGCAAGTATGGATGGTTTGAGCGCGCCAGCGGTGGCACGGTTTTCCTTGATGAAGTAGGTGAACTGACCCAGGAAGCCCAGGTGCGGTTACTGCGGGTTCTGCAGGACAAGGAGATCGAGCGTGTAGGCGGGGCCAAGCCGATCAAGGTGGACATTCGGGTCATTGCTGCCACCCATAGGCACTTGGAAAGTCTTCTTCGGGTTGGACGCTTTCGCGAGGATCTCTATTTTCGGTTAAACGTCTTTCCAATTGAGATCCCGCCCCTGCGCGAGCGAATCATGGATATCCCTCTGCTGGCGAATCATTTTGCGCTGAAGAAGGCGTATGACCTGGGCTTGGGAAAGGTCCCTAGCTTCGCGCCGGGTGAGCTTAAGCGTCTTCAGCAGTATGTATGGCCTGGAAATGTCAGGGAGCTGGAAAACGCGGTGGAGAGGAGCATTATAGTTTCTCACGGTGAACCGCTTACTTTTGCCCACGTACCTGCCTCCGTTACCGACAATAAGCAAGATTCGTCATCAAGAGTGAGGCAGATGGCAAGTCTAGATGAGATAACAGCCGAATACATCAGCCGAGTTCTAGTAATGGTGGGAGGACGTATTGAGGGTAAGCGGGGAGCAGCCAGCATTTTAGGCGTCAAACCCAACACCCTGCGTCACAGGATGAGAAGACTTAACATCCCCTTTGGTCGAAAGGCACGAGGCCGGGATTCATCTGAAAAAGTCGTCGAGTGACACGAAGCCCGTTGCCCCATTGATATGAAGCGGTTTAAGGGGCAAGGGGAGTCCGGAGGTGTCGTTTCTTGAGGTACACCTAATCCTTTTAGCTTGCTGAAACGGGTCAGTAAGTGTGGTGGACCATGTACATCGGAGATCATTAGCTTCGTGCATGGTTCGCGAATCATACTGTGGACGGCAAGTGTCCCACGTCGGCAACGCTCCTGCCGTAGGGCAAGCGCTCTGCGGCCCTCCCTCTCCTTGCGGGAGACCTTGGCCCCTGCTCCTGAAGTCCCCATCGCGTGCCCAAGTGCCCCTCTTGCCATCCGGTTCCCCTCTACTGGGTGAAAAAGGCTATCCGCTTGGCAAGGCCTCGGAGGTCTCCTCCCGAGACACCGCGAATTGCCCCATGGCCCAGCCTACCCTCTCTTCCGGAGTCACGCCAGCCCTTTCGCCCTGTGCGCTTATGAGTTGAAGCCTGGCAGCAAGGCCCGCTCGGTTGGCTATCTGGATGGCCAGTCCGGGCCTGGCGTTCAGCTCCAGCAACAGAGGTCCCAAATCCCGATCCAGGGCAACATCCACGCCCAGATATCTCAGGCCGGTCATGTCCGAGGCCTTTGCCGCCATCATGAGCATTTGTTCCCAGTATGGAAGCTGGATGCCAGCCACAGGGTTGTGGGTATCGGGATGTCTCGCCACGACGGACTTTCCATGAACGGCCAAGAGGGTCTTCCCACTTGAGATCTCTATGCCCGCCCCTATGGCCCCGCGGTGCAGGTTCGCCTTGCCGTCAGATGCCTTCGTGGGCAGCCTCACCATGGCCATGGCCGGAATGCCTTTGAAGACCACGAGCCTCACGTCCGGAACCCCCTTGTAACTCACCTTCTCGAAGACCTGATGAACATGCACCATGAACTCTATGAGGGCCCTGTCTTCCCTGCCCTCCAGGGAGTGAATCCCGGAGAGGATCTCCGAGACATGATAACGAAGTCCCTCCATGGAAAGGGGCTCACCGCTCGCCTTGCGGAAGCCCTCGCCGGAGCGGCCGACCACAAGCACGATACCGCTTCCCCCGGCCCCTCTGGCGGGCTTTACCACGAACTCCTCTAGACCCTCCACCCTCTCCTCTAAACGGCGTAGCTCCCCGTGGTGCTGCACGATGTGGTATGTGCGGGGAGTGGGGATCCCGCTTCGAGCTGCCAGTTCCTTGGTTATGGCCTTGTCATCCGCCGTAGGAAGTGCCCTCCTCGGGTTGCAAGCCATGATATACTCTGCGTTCCTCTCGTTCATGCCTAACACGCCCCTTCTCCTGAGGGCACGCAACGAGTCCAGAAACATCACGCCCTCCCCAATATGCGGAAGCGGATGATCTCGGAAAGCCTGTAGCCTGTGTATCTTCCCACCATTATCTCAACTCCGGCTACCATCAGTAGAAGCTCAGGGTACACGAAAAAGGTCAATTGAAGAGGATCCCAGTCCAACAACTGATAGGTGAGGGAGGCAACCGCCGCGCTACCTGCGGCAGTGCGTAGCGCCTGACCCGTGCCAGCCTCCTCGGCTATGACGAAGAGGCGTTCGATAGTCATGGTCAGGATGACAAAGGGGATCAATCCCACTGCCATCAGCTCCCTCTGCCCCAGACGGTTTCCCGCAAGCGCCACAGCGGTGAAGATCACGATGACCACAGTGAGTATAGCAGAGAGCCGAGGCACGAGCAGGAGCCGGAGCCCCTCCAAGAAGCGCCTGATGAGGTATCCCAGGAGCACTATCCCTGCGAAAAGGGTGAGGCCATAGCCGAGCCCCGTGTTCCGGAATGCCAGGGCCATGAGCACGGGCATGAAGATCCCGAAGGTGGGAAACCCCACGATGTTCCTAAGCACGCATATCATCAGGGCCCCTAGGGGGACCAAGAGGAGGATGCGAAAGGTCTCCTGGAACTGCTCCGGCAGATTGAAGAGGGACCATCTATCCAGGAAATGCGATGAGGTGCGAGTCCTCTCGAAATGCGCCCTCCACCCCACGAGCCTTTCCCGGGTCACTGTCCAAGAGACCTGGGAGACTTCCCCTTTGGCCACCTCAAGCGTAGGCCGCCCATCCTTGCTGAGCGCTATTGTTGTCTCCGAGGAAGGGATGGGCGAAAGGGTCTCGACCTCCATCCTCTCCCAGGCCCTCCCTGTCCAGACCTCAAGCCAAGGGGTGGTCCAGGTCACGACATTCCCCTTGACCCTGAGTCCTTCTGCTACCCTCGAGGGGAGATCAGAGGCACGAAGTAAAAGTAAAGTGGCCGCGATCCTACCCCTGCGCTCAAGCACTTCCCGCCAAGATGCTAGATCCGCCTCCGAGGGCTCGGTTTGAGCCCACCTCCCTTGCATCGCCTCTCGAACAACCCTCAGTTTGGCTGGGGGGTCCAGCCCTTTCCACCTGGCGGCCATCCTTCGAGCCAACACCCGTTCGCCTGCTTCTGTGCCTTGAGGATGCTCCCCCAATGTGGGCGGATCAGGCCTTGTTCTCGGTGACGGGCTCCGTACCATGGTCCCAGAGTAGGAGATGAAGACCTCCCTTTCTTCAATTTTGCCTGACCAGATCCCCCATCTACCGTCTTGGCCGTGAGAGATGCTGAAGCCCAGGGGGCCTGACTCCACCTGCTCCTCTATGAGGACCAAGCCCGCCTGGTCACGAGGCAGGGCGACCCTCACGACCGTCTCCTGGTCGGGTATTCCCCGGACCGCCCCCTCGAAGAGGATCTTCAATGCCTTGCCCGGCACCGAGGGCAACAAAGGGTACCCCAGTCTGATCACTCTGTATGCGATGAGGGATGCTGGAAGAATCAACAATAGGCCTATCAATGGGAGATGAGGGCGTCTCATCGCGTCGCGCTTCCTTTCCGGCCGATGTCGCGTGGTCGATGTGAATCCTCACTCGGGCTACACGGCGAGGCCTCTTCCTTTTCGGGCATCTCCAACCGCGACTACGGCATCTCAGGGCCCTCGGGTCTGGGAACCGGCGATTCCACCACCTTGTCGTGGCCGCAAGGCTCAGGATGGAGATGCGTACTTCCGACATCCACCAGGAAGCGTCCCCGGAGGGTCTCCCTGCCGAGGAGCATCGGATACTTGAGCCCGGATCTGTCGTCGAGGTTCACAAGGGTGTGGAACCTTTGGCCACCAACACAGATCTCCAGTTGGACTAGGGGCCTTTTTTCCCTTCCCAGGTTCGTTCGGACTTCGACCCATCGCACGACAGGAAGCCGTACCTTGTCCCCCAGGTGAGCTCCTGGGAAGCGGAACTCCACTTCTCTGCCGATGACCCTGAGCTCGGTGGCGGCCAGCGAGGACTTGGCTGCACCCGTGTCCACCCGGGCCTCGAAGGTGACGTCCCAAGGGAGTACCCTCACCCTCTCCACGGCACCCAGGACTACGGGATGTTGTCCCAGACACAAGGCACGCCCCGAGAGGACAAGACCGAGGAAAGCACCCAATCCCGTTAGGACCCACCCGATTCCCTGCCGAAACATCCCCTGCATTCCCCCCGAAGGCTCAGGTTTCTTTTACTGCCTCGCACCACAAAGTTCAAGAGGGGGGATGCACCGGGTAGCCGTTGCGTGGAAGATCGTGTGTCCCCGAGCGGCCCTTGTATCTCAGAGATTGGGCACAGCCTCAGGAGGAGCAAAAACGAGGTCGATTGCCGGGAAGAGGCCTGCATTGCCCCCTGCGCATCCGCCTCGAGCCAGGGCATGGCCGAACTTCGTTCTCATGAGCCTGGACCGCCCAAGCTCTGAGTCCCTGAGTCTTGCACGGCTGAACATGCCTTGACTGCACGCTGCGCCTCTCCAGCCTAGGGCGAGCTCCGGTCGCAACGAGACTAGGCTGCCCAGGGTGAGGCGCGTCAGGGTCAAGGGATCGGGCGGAAGGGTCCGACGACCCTCGCTCCGTCCGGAGCCAAAATGAACTTTGATAAGTGATTGGGGGAAGCCTCTTTGAAATCACTGGAGGCGGCAACCGGATTCGAACCGGTGAATAACGGTTTTGCAGACCGCTGCCTTACCACTTGGCTATGCCGCCCCGGAGAGAAACAATTCAACGGGAAGGGTGGAGCGGGAAACGGGATTTGAACCCGCGACTTCAACCTTGGCAAGGTTGCACTCTACCGCTGAGTTATTCCCGCTCGGAAACGATTTAATCATAGGCCGCGCATTCGGCCTTTGTCAATCTCCTTCTTCTGGGAGGTGCCCCGCTGGCCATCCTGTCTGCCGGCCTCTCTCTGGAAGACGTCTTGGTATTGTAAGACGAGCTTCACGTATTGCTGAGTCTCGGGATAGGGGGGGATACCCCGGTGCTGAAGGACCGCGTTTCTGCCCGCATTGTAGGCTGCAAGGGCCAGGTCCAGTCGCCCGTCGAAACAATCCAGGAGGTAACGCAGGTGTCTCACCCCACCTTCCAGGTTCTGTATGGGATCAAATACGTCCTTCACCCCAAGGTCCCTGGCCGTGAAGGGCATCAACTGCATGAGCCCCAGCGCCCCCTTCCGGGACACGGCCTGATGGTCGAAATCCGATTCCACCTTGATGACCGCCGTTACCAGGGCCTCGTCCAAGCCGTATCGCCTGGCCATTATCCCGATCATGGGGTCGAACTTCTGGAGTCGATCCCAACTCAGCGAGGACCACGACCGCGACGGAAGCCCACGATTGTCCCTACCCTCCTTCATGTAGAGCTTGTACCGAGGTGAGTTCGGGGTATTGGTGAAGTGGACAACCCCATTGGCATCCACGTACCGGTATATGTCCGACCAGGCGTTGGACGCCGAACAAAGTCCCAACATCCCCGCAACGCAAAGGATCCACAACCACATACCCTAACCCCCCCGCCTCGATCTCTGCCTGCGGTCAAGCGGGAATGTTACAACAAAAGCCGTCCCTTGATCAACCCTGCTGTTCACCTCGATCTGGCCGCAATGCTCCTCAACGATGATATACGCCTTGGCAAGGCCCACACCAGCCCCTTTCGTCTTGGTGGTGAAGAACGGGCTGAAGAGATGCGGGAGGGCCTTGTCGGGGATTCCGATACCCGTATCCGTGACAGTGATCCTGGCCTTGGAGTCCACCACTTCCCCGACGACGCCAAGGGTACCGCCACCGGGCATCGCCTCCACGGCGTTCTCCAGGAGGTGGTAGAACAGCTCCCTCAGATCTCGGGAATCCCCGTATATCCAGGGCCCATCAGGGGGAAAGTCGCGCCTTACGCGGATCCCCTCCGGTATGGCCAGCATCCCGATGGCATCCAGGGCCACGCGCTGCAGGTCAACCCTCGCGAAGGATGGCCGATGAGACTGCGCGAAGTGCACGTACCCCTCGATCTCCCTCAGCATGCCTTCCATCCTGCCCACGTCCTGGAGCAGGATCTGCACGTAACCGTGCCCAGGGTGGCCTGGTTCAATCACGCGCTCCAGTCTCCTGGCGTACCCACCTATGGTGACGATGGGGTTACGTACCTCGTGGGACAGCCCCTCGACCACCTTGGCCAGGAAGACCGATTTCTGGGAATCCAGGAGTCGCCGCTGGAGCCTCTTCTGGTCGGTGAGGTCGCGAAGGACGAATATCAGGTCGCGGTGTCCTCCTTCACCCCTGAGCCAAGAGGAACTCAAGTTCCCTGGAAAGCGTGTGCCGTCTTTCCGCTGGATGAGGAATTCGCCATCATATGCCCCGTGCTCCAGGGTCTCCTGTAGGACGAAGGGGGAGCAGCGCAGGCGATCCTCGTCCACGAAGAGGACCTCAATGGGCCTCCCCAAGAGCTCATGGGCCTGGTATCCCAAGAGCCCCAGTGCGCCCCTGTTGGCCCCAATTATGGTGCCGTGTTCATCCGTGCAGACGATCCCTTCCCTTATGACGTCCAGGAGTTCCATGTAGAACTCGACGCCCTTGTCCTGGGCGAAAGCGGGAGACATGGTCTCTCCCCCCTTGGGCCTGCGGCTCATCCCGACGTGACCCGGGCAAACGGCCTCCGGGTTCGAGGGGTCACTTGGGGACCCTCTCCCAATCCTTCAGGAAACGCTCCAGGCCAATGTCCGTCAACGGGTGGTGGGCTAGCTGCCGCAGCACGGAGAAGGGCACGGTCACCACATCAGCCCCCATCAGGGCCGCTTCCAAGACGTGCACGGGATTCCTGACGCTGGCCACCAGGACCTGCGTGTCGAAATCGTACTGGTCATAGATCTGGATGATCTGTTCCACTAGCTCCATGCCCGGTTGGGATATGTCGTCTAGCCTCCCCACAAAGGGGCTCACGTATGTGGCGCCTGCCTTTGCCGCCAACAGGGCCTGGACCGGTGAGAAGACAAGGGTGCAGTTGGTCCGGATGCCGTGCTCCGAAAGCTCGGCAATGGCCTTGAGGCCTTGGACCAACATCGGGATCTTCACAACGATGTTCTCATGGATCCCAGCGAGTTCCTTTGCCTCCCGCACCATCCCCTCGGGCTCCGTGCTCACCGCCTCGACGCTCACGGGGCCCTCCACTTCCCCGCAGATCTCTTCCACAACCCGCCTGAAACCCTTGCCTGTCTTGGCTATGAGGGAGGGGTTGGTGGTGACCCCGTCGAGTATCCCCATCCTCTTGGCCTCCCGGATCTCCTCTATGTCAGCCGTGTCTATGAAGAACTGCTTCCCTGCCTCCTTGGCCACGCCCTTGGCGTTGAATGGCGAACCGTCGGAATCCCATCACTGTCTCTCGGCCGTCTCCCCTTCCTTCACCTCACGCCCCATGTAACGCTCCCTGCATTCCCGGCTGCAGAAGAACAGGGCCTCACTCCCCTCACCCTCCCTCAAGGCCTGGCTTCGGGGGATGAACGTCTTGCAGAAGGGGTCCTGGACCATGATCTCGTCTCCGGTGTCGCCGCCTCGCCCCACCTGCGCCCCTCTCCACCGCCTCCTGGATCTCAAGACCCGGTAAACCAGGTAGGCGATGCCTACCAGGATCGCCCAACGAAGCCACATGGATCATCCCCCCAAGGTTCCAGGAACAGGACTGACTTGGCATCCTGCAGACCGCTCAGGATGTCGCCCACCTCCTTGTTCAGCACTGGATGTAGCGCGTGCGGTGCTACCTCGCACAGGGGCACCAGGACAAAACGCCTCTCGTGCAGCCTCGGATGCGGGATCCTGAGGTCCGGCTCCTCCATCACCAGATCCCCGAAGAGGAGGATGTCCAGGTCGATAACCCTTGGCCCGCCTTGGATCGTCCTGGTCCGCCCCATCCCGTGTTCCACGGCCAGCAGGCCCCTCATGAGCTCCCTAGGGCCGAGTCCCGACTCGATGTGCGCCACCCCGTTGACGAACCAATCCTGTTCCTCCAGACCCACCGGCTCGGTCCTGTACAAGGAGGAGACCCGGATCACCTTGATCCCTGGCAGGTGGGCGAGTCGATCCACGGCCTCCCGCACCTTGGCCACAGGCCCTCCCACGTTGGAACCGAACCCGACGAACACCTCCCGGCACACCCCCTCACGCCCTCCATGAACCATCCGGTCGCCCGGTGCAACCCCGCTGGACACATGCAACCGCTCCCTCGCCGCGTCCGCCTGGCCCCAGAGGGTCGCATCCTTTTGGCCCGGATCCTCAGAACCCAACCTCTTTGATCCTCTTCACCGCCTCTCGGATGCGCTCCACTGGGACTGTCAGGCTCATCCTGACGAAACCCTCTCCGAACCTGCCGAACCCGTTGCCAGGGGTGGTGACGATACCGGCCTGGGACAGCAGGTGACTCGTGAACGAGGCCGACGTATACCCGTGCGGGACCTTGCACCAGACGTAGAAGGTGGCCTTAGGTGGATCGACCCTCAAGCGGGCCTCCCTGAGCCCTTGGACCAGCACCTCACGCCTCTCCTGATACACCCTGTTGTTGTCGGCCACGCATCCCTGGGCCCCGTCCAGGGCAGCCATGCCCGCGTACTGCACCGCCTGAAAGATCCCGGAGTCGATGTTCGTCTTGACGCGTCCCAGGCCCGATACCATCTCGCGATTGCCCACCGCGAACCCTATCCTCCACCCCGTCATGTTGTAGGTCTTGGACAAGGAATGGAACTCCAGGGCCACATCCTTCGCCCCGGGGACCTCGAGGAGGCTCGGGGCCTTGTAACCGTCGAAGGCCACCTCGGTATAGGCGGCGTCGTGGCACACCATGACCTTGTGTTCCATGGCCCAATCCACGACCCTCCTGAAGAAGGACACGTCGGCGGTGGCACCGGTGGGGTTGTTGGGATAGTTGAGAAAGACCATCTTGGCCTTCCGGCACACCTCCTTCGGCACGGCCTCCAGGTCGGGCAGAAACCCGTTGTCCTCCCGCAGGGGAAGGAAATACGGGACCCCGCCGGCGAAGATGGTCCCCGCCTGATATACCGGATAACCAGGGTCCGGGACCAGGACTATGTCCCCTGGGTCGACAAAGGCCAAGGGCAGATGGGCGATCCCCTCCTTGGACCCTATGAGGGAAACGACCTCGGAAACGGGATCCAGCTCCACCCCGAAACGCCTTTGGTACCAGCGTGCCACCGATACCCTGAAGCCGTCCATACCCGAGTAGGAAGGGTATCTGTGATTCGCCGGCTCAGGGGCCGTCTCCTGGAGCCTCTGGATGATGTGCGGAGGGGTCGGGAGGTCGGGGTCCCCCACCCCTAGGTCTATCACATCCACCCCCTTTGCCTTCACCTCGGCCTTGAGACGGTCGATCTCGGCGAAGAGGTAAGGGGGGAGTCTCGTCAGTCGCTGTGCGAGCATCTCTGTCCACATCTCGTCGATGTCTTCCTCCTTGGATCTCGTTCCAACGGAACCTCAGGTCCCGCATCGATTGGTCCGCAGCCAGTGGCCAGGAAATATCCGTCAGGGCCTCCTGGACCTTCGCCTCCTTCATGCCACCGGGTTCTCCAAGACCCCTATGCCTTGGATGCGCACCTGAAAGACGTCTCCTCTCCTCAACGGGCCGATCCCGGATGGAGTCCCTGTGGCGATCACATCCCCTGGAAGGAGGGTCATGACCCTCGACACGAAGGAGACGATCTCCGGGACAGAGAAGATCATCTGACTCGTGGAAGAACTCTGCCTGACCTCCCCGTTGAGGACCCCCTCTATGGTCAAGGACGAAGGATCGAGACCTGTAACCACCCAAGGCCCTATGGGGCAAAAGGTATCGAAGCCCTTGGAGCGGGTCCATTGGCCGTCCCTTGCCTGGAGGTCCCTGGCGGTGACGTCGTTCAAGCAAGTGTATCCCCAGATGAACGCATCGGCCTCGTCACGTGACACATCCTTGGCCGTCCTCTTGATCACCACGGCCAGCTCTGCCTCGTAATCGACCCTGTTCGACATGGGGGGGATCACTATCGGCTCTCCAGGGCCGATCACCGATGTGGAGGGCTTGAGGAAAAGGAGGGGCTCCCCGGGGATCTCCATCCTTGTCTCCTCGGCGTGATCCCTGTAGTTCAGACCGAGGGCCACCACCTTCGACGGTGTGCAGGGGGCCAAGAGCCTGACATCCCCTTGAGGCACCGCCTCCTCCTCTGGCTCCCAAGGGCCCATGGGGTCCCCCTTGACACCCCTTATCCCTTCTTCCTCCCACACCCCGTACGAGGCCTTCCCGCCCCGCATGAATCGCACGAATCTCATTGCGACCCTCGTCTCTTTGCCCACAGGCCCCGCGATTCACGAGCGTGACGCAGACGGCCACGATCCCCTTTTCAGCCTCGCCCCCTGAGCCCCAGGACGTCCTGCATGTCATAGAGGCCAGGGGGCTGCCCCACCACCCACCTGGCCGCCTTCAAGGCCCCGCGGGCGAAATTGTCACGGCTGTGGGCCCTGTGGACGATCTCTATCCTCTCCCCAACCCCAGCGAAGATGACCGTGTGCTCCCCCACGATGTCCCCGCCGCGTATGGTTTGGATCCCTATCTCCCGGTCCGTTCGGGGCCCCACCTGTCCATGGCGCGAGAACACCCCCACCTCTGCCAGCTCCCGCCCCAGTGCCCCAGCCATGACCTCCGCCATTCGAAGGGCGGTGCCGCTGGGGGCGTCGACCTTGCGGCGGTGGTGGGCCTCGACGATCTCGATGTCGTACTCATCCCCCAAGGCCTGGGCCATGTCCCTGAGCAGCCTCAGAATCAGGTTCACCCCCACGCTCATGTTGGGGGATATCACACACCTGGTGGATGGGGCGATGCGGCGGATCTCTTCCCACTGATCGGCCATGAACCCCGTGGTCCCGATGACCACTGCCCTCCCACGGGAGACCGCCCCGCTGAGATGTCTCAAGGAGGCCTCCGGACGCGTGAAGTCGATCAAGACATCGGCGTTTGCCAGGACCTGGTTCAGGTCCGCCGAGATGGGCACCCCGAAGGCCGCGACCCCCGCCTGGGTCCCGGCATCCGTGCCCAGGAGGGGATGCCCCGGGGCCTCAAGGGCACCCACCAGTTGGATATCTGGGCTCTGGCTTATGGCATGGAGAATCCTTTTCCCCATCTGCCCGGCCGCACCGGCCACCGCCACCTTTGTCATTCGGACCTCCCTCCCCTGGATCGCCCAGGGACCAGACGTTCGCCGGGGGACGCGGCCCCCTCACTGCCATGCCTCCGGAAGGGCCGTACCCTTGTAGACCAGGCGGGCCTCGCCCTCCAGAAAGACCTCTGAGTAATGCCCCCGGAGCTCCTGAAAGGAGACCTTCAAGGGAAGGCCGCTTCGAGTGATCACAGTCACCGGCGGGACCACATGTCCCCGGAGATGGGCAGCTACGGCCGAGGCCACGGCGCCGGTCCCGCAAGCCAGGGTCTCTCCCTCGACCCCACGCTCGTAGGTCCTCATCTTGAGCCCCCCTCGATCCAGGACCTGGACGAAATCCACGTTGCTCCCCTTGGGGGCAAAGGCCTCATGGTATCTGAGGGCACGGCCCACTTGCACCACGTCCACCCCATCCACGTCCCCCACGAAGCTCACCACATGAGGGACCCCCGTGTCCAAGAATACCAACGGATCGGCCTTCTCCTGGAGAGGCAAGGTCAGATCCGTATGGATGACAGTGGGGTCTCCCATCCGCACCCTCACCCAGCCATCCTCGACCTCAGCCTCCACCACCCCGGAGAGGGTCTCGAACCGCATCCGATCCCCGGCCAGGCCCTTCATGGACGCGAAACGCGCGGCACATCGCGCCCCGTTGCCGCACATCTCCGCTTCGGATCCGTCAGCATTGAAGAAACGCCACGAGAAGTCGTTCTGGGGATCCTTGGGAGGCATCAGGATTATGAGCCCGTCTGCCCCAACGGAAAGGCGCCTTCGGCACAGGCTCCTGGCCACCTCGGACAGGTCCCACCCCTGCCATGGGACCTCCCTGTGGTCCATGAGGATGAAATCGTTGCCGCTTCCGCTCATCTTCCAGAACTGGACCCCTTTCATAGCTCATCCCCCTCCACCCCCAGTTCCTCCCATGGCAGGAACTCCTCTCCGGCCACCAGGTCCTCGTAACTCTCGCGTCTCCTTATCACGGCGTACCGGTCCCCCTTCACCATTACCTCTGCCGGCCTGGGTCGGGAATTGTAGTTGGAGGCCATGGAGAATCCGTAGGCACCGGCGCTCATCACCGCCACCAGATCCCCCCTCCTGAAGGGGGGCATACGTCTTTCCCTTGCCAGGAAGTCCGAGGACTCGCAGATAGGGCCTACCAGGTCGGCCACATCACCCTCCTCATCGCCCCCATATCCCACCCCTTGGATGCGGTGGTAGGAGCCGTAGAGGCTGGGCCTTATGAGGTCGCTCATCCCGGCATCCACTATGACGAAACGCTTGGTCTCCCCAGTCTTTGTGTACAGGACCCTGGTCAGGAGCACCCCCGCATTGCCCACGATGACCCTTCCGGGCTCCAGGATCAAGGTGCAGTCGAGATCCCCCATCTCCTCCAAGATGGCCCGCGCATACTCCTCGGGATGGGGGGGGTCCTCCTCCCTGTACGTGATCCCCAGCCCTCCTCCCAGGTCCAGGTACTTGACCGGGATCCCCCTTTCCCTGAGCCGAAAGATGAGTTCTTTGAGCCGTCGCAGGGCATCAACGAAGGGTTCGACCCTGGTCACCTGAGAGCCGATGTGGCAGTCAACCCCCACCACCTCCACATGGTCCATCTCCATGGCCCTGGAGTATTCCTCGAGGGCCCGGGCTATGTAGATGCCGAACTTGTTGCTCCTGAGCCCGGTGGAGATATACGGGTGGGTCTCGGGATCGACGTCCGGATTCACCCTCAATGCTACCCTGGCACTCGTCCCGAGGGCCTTTGCCCTGGCTGCTATGACCTCCAGCTCCTGGGAGGACTCGATATTGAACATGAGTATCCCTGCATGGAGCGCCGCGTCGATCTCCTTGGTGGTCTTGCCCACCCCGCTGTAAACGATCTTCTCAGGGGCGATGCCGGCGCGAAGGGCCCTGAAGAGCTCCCCACCGGACACGATGTCCACCCCTGAGCCCAATCTACCGAAGAGGTTCAAGATGGCCAGGTTGGAGTTGGATTTCACCGAGAAACAGACCAGGTGCGGCGCCGCGGCGAAGGAGCTGTCGAAGGCGCGGAAGTGCCTGACCAGGGTGCTCTGGCTGTAAACGTAGACAGGTGTCCCGACCTCCCCGGCGATGAGCTCAAGGGGGACACCTTCGCACCAGAGCTCCCCGTTGACCCTGTGGAAATGGTGCATATCAACCCTTTCCTAAGCCTCGCGGATCAAGGTCACGTGGACGACAAAGCCCCTTGACCTGCGCACCTCGCCGGTGGCGAAGGCCTCGCCTCGCGATGGCATCTTCCAACAGCTACGCCTTGGCCGCTACCGAGAAGCCGGGCCTCCACCCCCCCCTCCCTCGGATGGCCCGGGCTGAGGCGTTGGGGTAAAGCGAACCCCGACGGGCTCTGACCTGACGCTCTCGTTCGGAGGCAAGGCGTCGTCCAGGGCCGTGACCGAATACCAGTACCACCTTCCGCGCTCCACGGCCCGATCATCGTAAACCACAGCGTCCAAAGGTCGATCGGTCAGCAGATCCCAAGGCCCCTCCCGGGCCGTGGCCTTGTACAGCCTGTAACCCGTGACCTCTGCCCCCCTTGCACCTTCCCAGACCACCCTGATACCCCCGGCTGTGGCGAAGGCCACAACCCCCCTGGGTGGATCCGGGGGGGTGAGCTTGCGAGGGGTGGCCTCCACCGGTGGGCAGAACGGGCCCGGGACCAAACGCCCCTTGACGTGGCGCACTGCACGCACCCTGTAATGATAAGCCATGTAGTTCTGTACCGCCCGATCCACGAAGTGTGGCTCCTGAAGCGGCTCCTCGTGCAAGGGGGAGGCCCCTAACCCCCTGCCCTTGTAACCCCGGAAGACCTGATAAGAGACGTCCCCAAGGCCCAGAGGCGTCCCGTCAGAGAGCCTCTTCAAGGGCTCCCATCGGAGCTCGACCTGCCTGTCTCCTGCGCTCACCAGGACCCCTTGGACCACCCCAGGGGGGATATCCCAGTAGAGCTCCCTGACCGCGGATTGCTGTCCCGTGAGACCCCTGCTGTTCCTCCCGACCAGGCGATACCTGTAGAGCCCGGACCCAAGGTCCTGGTCCAGATACTCCGTGGCCCCTTGGGCCGAATCGCCCCCTTCCGGGTAGATGTAGGCGACCTCGCCGATCTTGCGGAAATTCACGGGACATCCTGGACACTCCCCCTCGGCCAGGTCGGCCCTCCATATCTCCACCGCCTCCAGGTCCTTGAGGGGAGAGCCGTCCACGTTCTTCTGCGGCGCCCGCCAAGAGAGGCGGACCCCCTCCGGGAGGACCTCCGCGCTGAAATCGCCAGGCGCACTGGGGATCACCCTCTCCTTTGGCACGGGCTTGCCCTTGACCCCGCACCCAAAGGAGAGCACGAAACCGATCAGCAGGAGTGCCAGAAGCGCCCCTTTCCTTTCCATGTCTCCGTACCCCCCCGGTCTCCGCCTCGCCGCTTCCCGTCGGGGGGAAGGCGCGGCCTCTGGCGGCCCGTGTGTCTGGGGCTTCAGCTGGAGATGCGCCCCTCGGGGGCTTTCCATCGCGAGATCTCCTCTCTGGCCTGTCTCAGTGCCTCGCTGACCCGTTGAGTCGCTGTGCCACCGAGGCTGACCTTCCTTTCCACCGAATGCCTCGGATCGAGCACCTGGTACACGTCTTCGTCGAAGGCATCGTCGAACCTTCGCAGTTCCTCTAGCTCCATGTCCCACAGGGGGATCCCCCTCTCCATGCAGGATGCCACCACCTCTGCCACCACCCCGTGGGCCTTCCTGAAGGGACGCCCCTTCTCCACCAGGTAGTTGGCCAGGTCCGTGGCCGTGACGTGCCCCTGTGCCGTGGCCCTCTCCATGCGAGCCGAGTCCACCTCCATGGTCCGAACCATCTGGACGAAGACCCTCAGACACCCCTTGACCGCGTCGACGGCATCGAACATGGGGCGCTTGTCTTCCTGCATGTCCTTGTTGTAGGCCAAGGGTAGCCCCTTCATGGTCACCAGCAGTGAGACCAATGAGCCAATCATGCCCCCGCTCTTGCCCCTTATGAGCTCGGCCAGATCGGGATTCCGTTTCTGGGGCATGATGCTGCTGCCCGAGCAGAAGAGGTCCCCCAGACGCACGAAGCCGAACTCCTGGGAGCTCCACAAGACCAGCTCCTCGCAGAACCTGCTCAGGTGGACCCCGAGGATGGCCGAGCAGGCCAGGAACTCCATGATGAAATCCCTGTCACTGGCGGCGTCGATGCTGTTGCGGCACACGGACCTGAAACCCAGTTCCTGGGCCAAGAACTCCCGATCTATGGGGAAGTCCACGCCGGCCAAGGCCCCGGCCCCCAACGGGAGATCCAGCACCCTTTCAAGGCACGACTCCAGGCGCTGGCGATCCCTTCGGAACATCTCGTAGTAGGCCATGAGATGGTGTGAAAAGAGGACCGGCTGAGCCCTCTGGAGATGGGTGTAACCAGGCATGAGGACCTTCAGCCAGGCCTCGGCCTTGTCCACCAAGGTCTCCAGCAAGGAGAGCAGCATCCCTAGGATCTCCCGAATCTCATCCGCCAAGAAGAGCCTCTCGTCCAGGGCAATCTGGTCGTTTCGGCTCCGGGCAGTATGGAGCTTTCCGCCGACCTCACCGATCTTCTCCATGAGGCGGTGTTCCACGTTCATGTGGATATCCTCCCATCCGAGGGAGAACGGGAACTCTCCGGCCTCTATCTCCTGGAGGATCTCATCGAGCCCTCGGAGGATGCGTTCCGCCTCCTCTTGGGAGATGATCCCTTGGCGAGCCAGCATGCGGCAGTGAGCCTGGCTCCCGCGGATGTCGTGGTAGTAGAGGCGTCGGTCCAGCGGGAGCGAGGCCGAGAACTCCTGAAGGAATTCCAGGAACGTCGGGACCTTGGACGGCCGCCCCTCATGGGAAGAGGTCATGACGCACTCCCACCGCTCGCCTCGGGGGAGACTCCGCCGACGAGCCTGCGCACCTTGAGGCGCAGCGCCTGGAGTCTGATGAAACCCGTGGCATCCTTCTGGTCATAGATCGCATCCCTTTCGAATGTCGCCAGGTCCGGGATATAGAGGGAGCTCGGCGCCTTTCTCCCCACGACCATGCAGTTGCCCTTGTACAGCTTGAGACGAGCAGTCCCGGTGACCCCTCGCTGCGCCTCGTCGATGGCCCTCTGGAGCATCTCCCGCTCCGGCGAGAACCAGAAGCCGTAGTATATCAGCTCTGCATACCGCGGGATCAGGGCGTCCCTCAGGTGCATCACCTCCCTGTCCATGGTGATGGACTCCACCGCCTTGTGCGCCACATGGAGTATGGTCCCGCCCGGGGTCTCGTATACCCCCCTTGACTTCATCCCCACAAAGCGGTTCTCCACCAAGTCCACCCTGCCGATGCCATTGGCCCCACCGAGGGCATTGAGACGGGAAAGGAGCTCAGCCGGGCTCATTGAGACCCCGTCGATGGCCACCGGATTGCCGTCCTGGAAATCGATCTCCACATAAGTGGGCCTGTCCGGCGCCCTTTCAGGTGACACGGTCAACCTGTACATCCCCTCATCTGGCTCCATCCACGGGTCCTCAAGGACACCGCCCTCGAAACTCAGGTGCAGGAGGTTGGCATCGCAGCTATAAGGCCTCTCGGGGGTGGCGGCAACAGGGATCCCGCGATCCCTCGCGTATTGCAACATGTCGCTCCTGGAGGTGAAGGTCCAGAGGGGATCCCTCCATGGTGCCACGACCTTGAGCCGCGGCTCCAGGGCCATGTACGTTATCTCGAACCGGACCTGATCGTTGCCCTTGCCGGTGGCCCCGTGTGCCACTGCATCGGCCTCTTGCCGCCGGGCCACGTCCACTTGGTGGCTCGCGATGAGGGGACGGGCAATGGATGTCCCCAGTAGGTACCCACCCTCGTACACGGCGTTGGCCCTGAGGGCTGGGTAGACGTAGTCCCTGACGAACTCCTCCCTGAGGTCCTTCAAGACGAACCCGCACGCCCCTGTGGCCTTGGCCTTGGCCTCCAAACCATCCAGCTCCTCGCCCTGCCCGATGTCGGCCGTGAAGGCCACGACCTCGCACCCATAGGTCTCTATCAACCACCTGAGGATAACTGAGGTATCAAGACCTCCGGAATAGGCGAGGACGACCCTGCGAAACCGCTCCATGTCCCCAACTCTCCCTCTGACCCGTTTATCTTTCGGTCCTTTATGGGATCGAGGACCTCGACCTTGGGGCCATACCCCCCGTCAAGGGGACGGAGGGCCCGTCTCACACGTAATCACCTGTCACCGCCTTGGGCCTGTGGGGCCCCATGAGCAACTCCAGGATCGCCTTCTGCACATGGAGGCGATTCTCTGCCTGATCGAAGACTATGGAACGGGGCCCGTCCATGACCTCATCGGTTATCTCCATCCCCCTGTGCGCGGGAAGGCAATGCATGACTAGGGCATCCGGCTCAGCCCTCTCCAGGAGCGTCTCGTTTACCTGATAAGGGGCGAAGAGGCGCTTACGTTCCTCCTTCTCCGCCTCCTGCCCCATGCTGACCCAGACATCGGTGTAGACGACCTGCGCACCCTTGACAGCCTTCCTGGGATCACGTTCGACAACCACGTTCTTGGAGGCCTTCCCCAACAGCCCTGGGTCCGGGTCATATCCCTCGGGGCAGGCCAGGACCAGGCGAAACCCCAAGATGTTGGCCGCCTCTATCCATGAGTTGGCCACGTTATTTCCATCCCCGACATATGCGACTTTCAGTTCCCTGATCCCCCCAAGCCTCTCCTGAAGGGTGAACAGATCGCCCAATATCTGGCAAGGATGGAAACGGTCCGTCAGCCCGTTGATCACCGGGACGGAAGAGGACCTCGCGAACTCCTCCACGGCCTCCTGGGAATAGGCACGGATGACCACGGCATCCACGTACCTGCTGAGCACCCTGGCCGTGTCCGGGATGCTCTCGCCTCGACCCAGCTGAGTGCTTCCGGACTCCAGGTACAGGGCAGTGCCTCCCAACTGGTACATGCCCACCTCGAAGGAGACCCTTGTCCTGGTAGACGGCTTCTCGAAGATCATCGCCAGCACCTTCCCTTCCAGGGTGCGATGAGGGACCCCCCTCTTGGACTTGTCCCTGATCACCCTGGCCAGGGTGAGGATGGCCTCGAACTCCTGAACTGTCATATGCTCCAGGCGCAAAAGGTGTTTGAACACGCCAGCCTCCGCGTTCAGCTTCCCGGACCGGCATGCCCGCCGGCCCTGAAGTCCCTTGCCTACCTTCAGGGGATATCGTCCGTCTTTCCCGGTGCGCGGCTATCTCGCCCGAGGACCTCCTCAAGGGCCTCCCGCAGGATCTCCAGGGCCTCCTCAACCTCGGCCATGCCCATCACCAGGGGCGGCACGAAACGAAGGACCCGATCCACCGTGCAGTTCACCAGGAGGCCCCGTCTCATGCACGCCTCGACGATGGGCTTGCAAGGCCCTGTGAATTCCATGCCCACGAGCCATCCCACCCCACGCGTCTCCACGAACTGGGGATAAGGGCGGCAGATCTCCTCGATGCCTTCCCGGAATCTTCGAGCAACCGGCCCCATGGCCTCCAGTACGCCGTCCTCGGTCAAGACGGACAGGACCGCCAGAGCCGCGGCGCTGGCCACAGGGTTTCCGCCGAAAGTGGACGCATGGGTCCCTGGCGTCAGGGAAGAGGCCACCTCCTCCGTGGCCAGCAATGCCCCCATGGGGAGCCCACCCGCTATCCCCTTGGCCAGGGTCATCACGTGAGGGGTCATCCCATCATGCTGGTGGGCGAAGAGCCTCCCTGTCCTGCCCATGCCGGTCTGCACCTCGTCCAATATGAGGAGTATCCCGGCAGCATCGCAGAGTTCCCTGAGCCCCCTCAGGTAACCGGGGGCAGGACACCTGACCCCTCCCTCACCCTGAATGGGCTCCACCAGTACGGCACAGGTGCGCTCGTCCAATGCCCTGGAAACGGCCTCCAGGTCGCCGAATGGCACGTAACGGAACCCGGGGACCAAGGGCTCGAACCCGTGGTGATACTTCTCCTGAGCCGTTGCCGTGACGGTGGCGAGGGTCCTCCCGTGGAAGGAGCCCTCCATGGTTATCACCTCGAAACGCTCTGGGTGCCCACGGTCCTTGGAGAACTTGCGGGCCAGCTTGATGGCGGCCTCGTTGGCCTCAGCACCGCTGTTGCAAAAGAAGACCCGTTGAGCGAAGCTGAGCTCCACCAGTCTCTCCGCCAGCTCCACCATGGGCTTGGTATGATAGAGGTTCGACACATGGATCAGGCGCGAAGCCTGGTCCTGGATGGCCTTCACCACCTTCGGATGGCAGTGACCCACATTGCACACCGCTATACCTGCGACGAGGTCGAGATAGGCACGCCCTTGGTCGTCCCACAGACGGCAGCCCTCCCCCCGCACGAAGGTCACGGGGAATCGGCCGTAGTTCTGGAAGAGCACGCGGTCGCATCGCTCCACCCACTGGTCCATCCATCGCCCTCCGGATCGCAACGGATCCCCTTCAAGGGGTGATCTCGGTGCCCACCCCCACGTCCGTGAAGATCTCCAGGAGGACCGCGTGTTCCTTGCGGCCATCCACTATGTGGGCCTTTCCCACACCCTGTTCCACGGCCTCGATACAACAAGCGACCTTCGGGATCATTCCCCCTTTGATCGCCCCGCTCTCCATCGCCCTCTTGGCCCCCTCGATGTCCAGGCTCGAGACCAGGGCGCCGGAGGAATCCATCACCCCCTCCACGTCTGTCAACAGGATGAGCTTCTCCGCGTTGAGGGCACTGGCGATGGCGGCAGCCACCGGGTCCGCATTGATGTTGTAGGTCTCCCCATGAGGCCCAACGCCCACGGGGGCCACCACAGGGATGAACCTCTCCTGCTCCAGGGACTCGAGGACCTCTGGGTTGACGTGGTCCACCTCGCCTACCCTCCCCAGGTCGATGATCTCCGATGGCTTGTCCGCCTCGTTCCTGTCCCGCAACTCCATCTTTCGGGCCACCACGAGCTGGCCATCCTTTCCGCTGAGGCCTACGGCCCTGCCCCCTTCGCGGTTGATCAGACCCACTATCTCCTTGTTGACCTTCCCCACCAGGACCATCTCCACCACGTCCATGGTCTCGTCGTCGGTGATGCGCATCCCCTGATAGAAGCGAGACTCCTTCCCCATCCTTCGAAGGACTTCCCCGATCTGAGGGCCCCCACCGTGGACCACCACGGGGTGCATCCCTATGGTCTTGAGCAAGATCACGTCTATGGCGAATGAGCGCTTGAGCCCTTCATCGACCATGGCGTGCCCCCCCAACTTGATGACCATCCTCTTGCCATAGAAGCGCCTGATGTATGGAAGCGCCTCCACGAGCACCTTGGCCTTCTCCAAGGGTGATTCCATGCCCATCTCTTCCCGCCACCTGGCCACCGAAACTGGAAGACCCTCAGCGCCCCCAGCATCCGCCCGAGGCCCCGACCCTCCACCCCCGGGCCGTGCTAGAGGATGTATCGGCTGAGGTCTTCATCCTCCACCACATCGGCCAGTCTCTCCCTGACGTATTCAGCGTCGACCACGACCTCTCCATGAGGCATATCAGGGGCATCGAACGAAACCCCCTCGAGGAGCTTTTCCATCACCGTGTGGAGTCTACGGGCCCCGATGCTCTCCCCGCGCTCGTTCACCAAGGTGGCGATGCGGGCTATCTCCTGCACAGCATCCGGGGTGAAGGAGACCCTGACCCCCTCGGTGGCCAGGAGTGCCTGGTACTGCTTGAGGAGCGAGTTCTCCGGCTCTGTGAGGATGCGCACGAAGTCCTCCTGGGTCAGAGGGTCCAGCTCCACTCGGATCGGGAACCTCCCTTGCAGCTCCGGGATCAGATCCGAGGGTTTGCTCATGTGGAACGCCCCTGCCGCGATGAACAGGATGTGATCCGTGCGCACCCACCCGTACCTCGTGTTCACCGTCGTCCCCTCGACGATGGGGAGTATGTCCCTCTGGACCCCTTCCCTCGACACGTCCGGTCCCTGGGTCCTCTCCCGGCTCGCGATCTTGTCGATCTCGTCGATGAATACGATCCCCCCTTGTTCCACCCTCTCCCTGGCTGTCTGTGCGAGCCGCTCGGGGTCGATGAGCTTCTGCGCCTCCTCCCTGGTCAAGATCTCCAGGGCCTCCGGCACCTGGACACGACGCCGCTTGGTCCGGCCTGGGAACATGTTCCCCAGCATCTCACGGAGTTGGATATCCAGGTCCTCCAACCCAGCCGCGGAAAGGACCCCTACCATGGGCAGGGAGCGGTCCGTGACCTCCAGTTCCAGGTATCGGTCGTCCAGCTTCCCCTCCCGGAGCATCTGGCGCAGCCTCTCCCTCGTGGAAGTCCTGGAGCCGACCCCATCAGCGGGCCTAGGAAGATCCGTGGAGTCCTGAGCTCCTTGCATCTGAGCGCCAGTACCCCCACCGAGGGGGAGGAGGAGATCCAGGAGTCTCTCCTCGGCCATCTGTTCAGCCCTGCTCTCCACCTTTTGGATCTCCTCCTGACGCACCATATTCACGGCCTGCTCCACTAGGTCACGGATCATCGACTCCACGTCTCGGCCAACGTATCCTACCTCGGTATACTTGGAGGCCTCGACCTTTATGAAAGGGGCTTGGGCCAGCTTGGCCAGTCTGCGCGCTATCTCTGTCTTGCCCACCCCGGTCGGCCCGATCATCAGGATGTTCTTCGGGGCCACCTCGTCCCTGAGCTCCTCTGCGATCTGCTGCCTGCGCCAGCGGTTACGCAACGCTATGGCCACGGCCCTCTTGGCCTTGCGCTGGCCGATGATGAACCGGTCGAGCTCCGAGACTATCTCACGGGGGGTCAGGATCCTCATTTCACAGTTCCTCGATCACGACCTCCCGGTTCGTGTAGATGCAGATCTGGGAGGCGATATCCAAGGCCTCCATGGCGATCTCCCTGGCGCTCATGTCGGTCCGCCTCAACAACGCACGGGCCGCCGCCAGGGCGTAAGGCCCACCGGACCCTATAGCCGCCAGCCCGTCATCTGGCTCGATTACGTCCCCGTTGCCCGAGACGATCAGGGATACATCTTGGTCCGCAACGATGAGCAGGGCCTCGAGCCTCCTCAAGACCCGGTCCGTCCGCCAGTCCTTGGACAACTCCACAGCGGCCCTGAGGAGGTTGCCGTTGTACCGCTCCAGCTTCTGTTCGAACTTCTCGAACAGGGTCAGGGCATCCGCAGATCCACCAGAGAACCCGGCGATCACCCTCTGATGATAGAGGCGTCTCACCTTGCGCGCCCCGTGCTTCATCACCGTATTGCCGAAGGTGATCTGCCCGTCTCCGGCCATGGCCACACGCCCATCCCTGCGCACCACAAGGACCGTAGTGCCTCTGTATTGCTCCTGTCCCGTCATGGCCTCCCGCCCGAACCCCCGGTATCGCTCCTCCTCGCCCTGGGGTGAGACCTGTCATAGACCTCCAGCAGGCGCCCAACGCTCACGTGGGTGTACCTCTGGGTCGTGGACAGGCTCTGGTGACCTAGCATCTCCTGTATGGAACGCAGGTCGGCCCCGGCGTCCAAGAGATGGGTGGCAAAGGTATGCCTCAGGCTGTGCGGGCTGATCCCGCGTCGCGTGGAGCAGCGCACTATGTGACGATCCAGCATCCTGGCGACGCTCCTGCTGGAGAGCCTGCCCCCCCTTCGATTCAAGAACAAGGCGTCCGGATCCCCGCTGGGACCTCGCAGCTCCCCGCGGCGCTCCAGGTAGACCCGCAGGGCCGCCAATGCCGGCCCCCCCACGGGGACTATGCGCTCGCGACTCCCCTTTCCGAACACCCTCACCACACCTAGGTCCCACAGGAGGTCTCTGCAGTCCAGCCCCACGAGCTCGCTCACACGGAGACCGGAGGAGTATAGCAGCTCCAGTATCGCCCTGTCCCTGAGGCCCAAGACGCTCCTCGGATCGGGCGTCCTGAGGAGCTCCCCGATCTCATCCAGGGACAGGACCCGTGGCAAGGACCTGCGGACCTTGGGGGCCGACAGATCCTGAAGAGGGTTGCGGGCAGCAATCCCCTCCCTGGTCAGATACCTGAAGAAACTCCTGAGCGATGTGATCTCCCTGGAGACGGTGCTCTTCTGGCAATGCTGTGACCTGGATCTGAGATACATCATGAGCAGGTCCTGATCGATCTCGTCAACCGACGGTTCCCTCCCATAGCTTTGCCTCGCGAAGGACAGAAACGCATGGAGGTCCTTCATGTACGCCCTGACCGTGTGAGGCGAGGCATTGAGCTCTCCCTCCAGGTAGGCCTTGAATCTGGCAATGCACCCCAACATAGAGCCGTCTCTCTCATGGGGGCCCGCCGCGAGCCGCCCTTTGAAGGGCCGCCATGGTGGGCCCATCCGAGGCCAGGACCGAGCAACTCACCGATCCTTCGGGCCAACCAAGGGCCTCGCGGCTCACTCGAAAAAACAAAAGGCCTCCTCTTCCAAGGGATGCCCCGCAGCCCTCCCCCAGGAGACCCAAGCGATTCTAGCACACTTCCCTCAGGAATCAAGGGATTCCACTCGCTGCTCCGACCGGGGCCTTCCATCCGGGAGGAACCTTCGCAAGATGAAATCGACCTCGTCCTCGCGCGTCGCCACCTTGCCGTCCATTCGAGCATCGCGCAGCATGTCCAAGGCCTTGCGGAATATGGGCCCCGGCCTCATCCCCAGCGCCTTGAGATCCTCCCCGCTCAACATGGGTTTTACCCCCCTATAACGCGTAATGTATTGCGAGATGTGACGCTTGGCCCCATGTTCCCTGGCCTTGGCCATCAGGTAGAGGAGTGTCTCGATCTTGAAAGGCTGCAAGATGGTGTAAACTTGGCTTGGCCTCAACCCTTTGACCCCTGAGATACGGCTGAGCACACGGTCAGCCGCGGTTTTCTGAGACGACCAGCGCTGGACCTCCCTCTGGGGGAAGGCCAAACGCGCCAGGGCCTGAGAAACCTCCTCCTCGCTCATGCCATCCAGCAAGGCCAAGAGATAGACCCGCCATGGCTCCACCTGATCCTCCAGGTACAGGAGCTCATACCAAGCCAGCACCCCATCCAGTTCCTGGAACAACTTCCTCTTGGCTTCTCCTAGATCGAGGCTCGGATGTATGAATCGCAACACATCCAGTTCACTGAGACGCTGCATCGCCACCAGCGGCCTCTTCTCGCGAAGGAGCATCAGCAACTCGTGCCACAACCTCCTCCCTTCCACCTTCTCCAGGAAGTTGAGGCGCACAGCGCTCTGGATGAGGTTGAGGGTATGCTTGCCGATCTTGAACCCGAATCGGTTCTCGAACCGCACCGCCCTCAGGACCCTGGTGGGGTCCTCCACGAAACTCAGATTGTGCAGGACACGCACGGTGCGATCCTTGATGTCCCTCTGCCCGCCGAAGAAGTCCAGGAGCTGACCGAAATGGGGCGGATTGAGACACAGGGCCAAGGTGTTGATGGTGAAGTCCCTTCGATAAAGGTCGAGCTTTATGGAGCTGAACTCCACCGTGGGCAAGGCCGCCGGGTGCTCGTAGTACTCCGTGCGGGCAGTTGCCACATCCACTTTCAACCCATCGGGGAAGATCAGGACCGCAGTGCCGAATTCCTGATGAGCCCTGTATCTGCATCCCCGGCCCTCGGCATATTTTCGCGAGAACTCGATGGCATCCCCTTCCACCACCACATCCAGATCCAGGTTCTCCTGTCGCAAAAGGAGGTCCCTGACGAAGCCGCCCACCACGAAGGCGTTGATCCCCATCTCCTCCGCCACCTCGCCCAGATCCAAGAGCAGTTGCAAGACCCGGGGGGGGAGCCTCTCCTCCATCATCTGCCGGATCTTCTTCTTCCGAACGGCCTCCTCCTTGTGAACCCTTTCGAAGGCATATTCGCTCGTCTCCAGACCATTGAACTGGAGCTCTCGCAGGATATCCGTCCGGGTGATGGCACCCACCAATTTCCCGCCCTCCAACACTGGAACGAACCTCTGGGCGTTCTCGACGATGACCCTCCTGACCTCCTCTGCCGGCACGTCCGGGGTCACGGTCTCGAAATCCGAGGTCATGTATTCCTTTACGGGCAAGTCCTCAAGTCCATGATAACTCGCCTTTTGCACGACCACACGCGAGATCAGGCCCACCAATTCCTCACCCTTCATCACCGGGAGCACGTTTATGTTGAACCGCGCCAGGACCTCTGCCGCGTCCCTGATCTTCTGGTCGGCCTCGATGGTCTTGACCGGGAAGGACATGATCTCCCTGGCACTCCTGACAGGCCGCACCGTCTCCTTCAGCAAGGCGAGGAGCCGCTCTTCGGCCTGCATCAGGGTCAGGTCTCGAATGGTGGCCGAGGCCGCGGTGGCGTGCCCTCCCCCGCCGAACCCCACCGCTATCTGCCCCACGTTCACCGATTCAAGACGGCTTCGGGCGACCAGATATACCCGGTCCTCCATGCGGGCCAGGGCGAACAGGACGTCTATGTTCTCCATGTCCCTGAGCTTGTGAACGAGCACGGCGAAGTCCCCCACGTAATGCTCGGAGGCCGCAGTGGCGATGACCACCTCCACCCCCTGGACCCGGACCTTTCGCGCCGAGCGGATGAGGTCGTTGAGAAGGAAGACCTGGTCAGCGGTGAGCTCCCGGGTGATGAGGTCCGAGATGATGCTGAGTTTCGCCCCCTTTGATCTGAGATAGGCCATGGCCTCGAAGTCCTCTGGGCGGGTCGAAGAGAACGTCAGGGAGCCAGTGTCCTCGTAGATGCCCAAGGCCAGGACAGTGGCCTCGTCTGGGGTTACCTCCAGGCCGCGTTCCCGCAGGATCTGCACCATCAGCGTGGTGGTGGCGCCAAGCTCCTTCACGACCCTGAGCTCACCTTCCACATCGTCGTCATTGGGGGGGTGGTGGTCATAGATGTGCACTCTCACCCCCGGGCGATCGATGACCTCGGCGAACCTACCGATGCGACTCCTCTGCCTCGTGTCCACCAGGATCAAGGTGCCCACCCGCTCCAGATCGATGTCTCGCATCCGGTCCACCTCGAAGAGATAGAAGGTCGACTGGACGAAGAACTCCCTGAGGCTCCGCTCCTGGGAACCGGGGAAGACTATGCGCGCCTCGGGGTAGAGCTTCTTGGCAGCCAGCATCGACGCCAAGGCATCGAAGTCTGCGTTGATATGGGTGGTTATGACCTCGAGTCTGTCATCTTCCATGAGATTCGAGCGCTCACTCCCCCCTTGGGTGAAACCGGCGATGGACCTCCTTGAGGTGACCTCTGGCCACATGGGTGTAGATCTGCGTGGTGGCGATGTCCGCATGGCCCAGCAATTCCTGTATGGCCCGAAGGTCCGCCCCGCCCTCCAGGAGATGGGAGGCAAAGGAGTGACGCAACACGTGCGGGGTCACCGCCCCTTCGATACCGGCGCCCTTGGCGTATCCCTTCAGGGCCTTCCAGAACCCCTGCCTCGTGAGTCTCTTGCCAGACCGATTCAGGAACACCGCGCGAGTCGAACCTCGCTTGCCCAGCCTGTCTCGCCCTTGCTCCAGATAGGCCCTCAGGGCCTCAATGGCATACTCTCCCAACGGGACAACACGCTCCTTGCCCCCTTTGCCCCGGACCTGCGCGGTCCCGGTGATGAAGTCGATCTGGTGGAGGTCCAGACCCACCAGCTCCGATACCCTCATCCCCGTAGCGTACATGACCTCCAGCATCGCCCGGTCTCTCATCTTGAGCGGGTCCTGCCCAGATGGTCTGTCCAGGAGTGCCACCACATCGCCTCGACTCAAGGTCCTGGGAAGGGAGCGGCCCACCCGCGGGGACTGGAGGGCAGATGTAGGGTTCGAGGGGACAAGGCCTCTCCGCACCAGGAAGCGGAAGAAGGAACGGATGGCAGCTAGCCTCCTGGCAACGCTCCTGGGGGAGAGCTTCCTGACTCGCAGCAGGCTGAGGAAGTCCTGGACGTGATATGGCTTGACCTCCTCGAGTGTCGGCACCTTGTGATGGTCCAGGAAATCCAGGAAACTCAGAAGGTCCCGGCTGTAGGCCTCCAGGGTGTTGCGGGAGAGCCCCCTCTCCACGGCCATGTGCGAAAGGAATCTGTCAACGAGATCCTCTATCATTCGTCCTGCCTTCCGTAATCGTCCTGGAGGCGCACTACGTCGTCCTCTTCCAGGTATTCCCCTGTCTGAATCTCTATCAGGCGAAGTGTCCCCGGCCCCGGATTCTCCACACGATGCACGCTGCCTGCGGGTATCTCCACGTGCCCCCCGTGCCGAAGCTCCATCGCCCCTCCATCCCCGGTGACCAACGCCGTCCCAGAGACCACCACCCAGTGCTCTGCCCTGTGTTCGTGTCTTTGGAGGCTAAGGCGCCTCCCCGGGAGCACTTCGAGCCACTTGACCTTGTACCCTTCACCCTTGTCCAGGACCTTGTAGGCCCCCCATGGTCTTTGCACTCGGCGATGTACCAGGGCCTCCTCTCTTGCCTTTCCCCGAAGCCCTTCAGCGATCCTCCTCACCTCCTGGCTCCGCTCCTTGTGACACACGAGGACCGCATCGTCGGTCTCCACCACCACCAGATCCCGCACCCCAAGGGTCGCTACGAGACGCCCTTCGGATCTCACCAGGGATTCGCTAGTGTCCAACGCCAGGACGTCGCCATGAAGAAGGTTGCCGTTTGAATCCTTCGGATGGATCTCCATGAGGGCAGCCCACGAACCGACATCGCTCCATCCGATATCCGCCGGTATGACCGCCACCTTTTGGGAACGCTCCAGGATCCCGTAATCCACGGAAATGGCCTCCATGGCCTCGTAGACCCCCAAGGCCCTCTTGGCAGCGGCTGGCCCTCCCCGAAGCCTCCTGAGCTCTTCGAGACCCTGTCTGTGCCGGGGGAGGTGGATCCCCATCTCCTCCAGATAGAGCCCCGCCTTCCAGACGAAGACCCCGCTGTTCCACAGGAACTCTCCGGAGCGCAAGTACCTCTCAGCTGCCTCCTGGTCGGGCTTCTCCACAAAACGGGCCACCCTGAAGGCCTCCAGCCCGTCTCCCCCCTCCGACCAGCGCCTCAAAGGGGTGCCCTTGAGGATGTAACCGTATCCTGTCTCGGGCCGGGTCGGCCTTATCCCGAGGGTCACGAGCCAACCCTCGTCGGCCACCAGCCTGGCCCTCTCCACTAGGCCCGTGAAGGCCCTCCCATCGCCGATGTAATGATCCGCTGGGAAGACCGCCATGACCGCTGCTGGGTCATCCTCCAGGACGGCCAGGGCGGCCAGCCCGATGGCCGCAGCCGTGTTTCGCCCGGCGGGCTCCTCCAGGACCCTGACCCGAGCTGCGCCCAGGGCCCCCAGCTCCGTTCGGACCTCCTTGGCCTGGCCGCGGGTGGTGACTGCCCAGACCCTTTCCTCCGGCACCAAGGCAAGGGCCCTTTCTAGTGTCATGGCCAGCATGCTCCTGTCGCCCAAGATCCTCAGCAACTGCTTGGGCGTCTGCTCACGACTCAGGGGCCAAAACCTGGTCCCGCTCCCCCCTGCCAAGATGATGACATGGAGGCCAGGATTCCTCCTGCCAGGCACCTGCTCGCTCATGGCGTTTCAATCTCCACGTAATAGGCACCCTGCTCAGGCCTCACCCTATGCGGGTACCCCAGCTTGTCTATGATGCCCATGACGATGCTGTTCTCGTGATCCACCACTGCATCGAATCGACGGATACCGTTGTCTCGGGCTATTTCGATGACCCTGGCTAGGACGAGCCTGCCGAGTCCCCTGCCCTGCCAGTCATCGCGCACCACCACGGCCAGCTCCGCCCTGTCCTTCTCAGGGTCGCTCGCGTACCGACCCACAGCGACCAGCGCCTCGCCAGGGCCCTCCTGTATGACGCCGACCAAGGCAAAATCCTTCACGTAATCCACCGTTGCCAGCCTCCTCGCCCATCCCTCGGGGAGCTGCCGCAAGGGACTGAGGAAGCGCATGTACACGGACCTGGGGGAGAGCTTGTTGAACAGGTCTACGAGCAGCGAGGCGTCGCTTGGCCTTATGGGTCTGAGGAGGAGCTCGGAGCCGTCCTTCAGGGTGACCCGGACCTCATGCCGAGCGGGATACTCGAACGGGACGGCCTCTCGACTCATGACGCACTCCCTTCCCTTTGATATCACTGGAAGTATACCTGCGAGGGGCATGGAGATCAACAAAGGGTCCCGGCCGCGAGGGATGGAACGGGCTCTCCTCAGGGCCGAGGGGTGCTTGCAATTTGCCGCTCTAGTCGCTATATAGGTGGGCGAGTGCTTTGATCGTGACATCGAGGTCGACAGGGATGATCGAGACCCCTTCTGCACCCAGGCGCCTCGGGGACAGGCTGATCGATGAGGGACTCCTCACCCCGGAACAGCTTCGCATCGCCCTCGAACTCCAGAAGAGGACCTCCAAGCTCCTGGGGGAGATATTGGTGGATCTGGGATTCGTGGAGGAGACGGTGCTTTCCTCCCTGTTCTCCCAAGACCTCGGGGCACGCCACCTGACATCCCTGGAAGGCGTCTCGGTGGATCCTGAAGCGATCCATCTGATCCCCAAGGAGTGGGCCCTGGAGCGCAAGGTACTGCCCCTGTCCTCGGAGGACAACGAGCTCATCGTCGCTGTGACCGACCCGTTCGACGTGATCACCGTGGACGAGCTCCGCAAGAGGACGGGCAAGAGGATACGCACCGTCGTGGCCTCGGAGACCGAGATCTTGCGTGCCATCGAGTTCTGGTACACAGGGGCACAGGACCCCCTCCGGGAGATCCTTCAACAGGCCCACGAGGCCTTGGGCGCCACCGGGGGGGGGCCAGCGGTGGAAGAGGCCCCATTGATAAGGCTGGTGAACCACATGCTCACCATGGCAGCCAAGGACGGCGCGACAGACGTTCACCTCGAGCCAGAGCGCAACGCGGTGCTGGTTCGCTTCCGTGTGGATGGGATCCTCAAGGTATGGCAGATCCTCCCCAAGGAGTTGGAGCGGACCCTGGTCTCCAGGCTCAAGGTCATGGCGAATCTCGATATCTCGGAGACCAGGCTCCCTCAGGACGGGAGGGCGGAATTTCGGTTCGGCAATAGGCCCTTGGACCTGAGGGTCTCCGTCTACCCCACCTCCCAGGGTGAGAACGTGGTGATCCGGATCTTGGATAGGAGGAAGCTGGTCACCCGGATAGATGAACTGGGGTTCAGCGAGGATCTGAGGACGACCCTTCGAAGGCTCTTGGGCCGTCACCAGGGGATCATCCTGGTGACGGGGCCCACAGGCTCTGGCAAGACGACCACCCTTTACGCCTCCCTCATGGAGATCGCCTCGCCCCAGATCAACATCATGACCATCGAGGACCCCATAGAGTACGACCTCCCCTTCATCCGTCAGAGCCAGATCAACCCCAGGGGGCAATTCACCTTTGTGCGCGGGCTGCGCTCCATACTCCGGCAGGACCCCGATGTGATCCTCGTGGGCGAGGTCAGGGATCAGGAGACCTTGGAGATAGCCATGCAGGCGGCGCTGACGGGACACCTAGTCCTCTCCACCCTCCACACCAATTCCGCTTTGGGGGCCATACCGCGCCTGATCCACATGGGGGCCCCCTCCCATATCCTGGCCTCCTCCCTGGTGGGGGTCGTGTCTCAACGCCTCCTTCGGCGGGTCTGCCCCGAGTGCCGCGTGGAGGAGGAGGCCACCCCCGAGGATGAGAGGTTCATCAAGGATTCAATGGGGGAGACATGGGAGATGCCATCGCCCCTTCGTCTGCCTCGAGGGAAAGGGTGCGCTCACTGCAGGGGAGATGGCTATATCGGTCGATTCGCCGTGGGCGAGATCGTGGAGGTGGACAGGACCCTCTACCACATGATAAGCGAGCGCGCCAGCGAGGACGCCATGTACCGGATGCTGCAGAGTCGCGGATACCGCAACATACTGCAGGATGGGCTCATGGCAGTGCTCAAGGGAAAGACGACCCTCCAAGAGATCCGAAGGGTCCTCTGAGATGCCCATATACAGATATCAGGCATGGGATGCTCAGGGCAGGCTCGTCAGGGGGAAGGCCGAGGCCCAGAACGACCGCTCGCTTTACGCTAGTCTCAAGGCCCAAGGCTTGCTCCTCAAACGCTTTTCCGCCCTGCGCAGGCCTGGGAAGGGTGGGGCCAAGGTCAAGCCCCAAGTCCTGGCCGAGTTCTCCCATCAGATGGCCTTCGTCATCAGGTCAGGCATTCCCCTTATGCAAGGCATGTCGGACCTAAAGGAGCACATCCGCGAGCCCCGATTCCAGCGGATCCTGGATGCCATACTGGCTCATTTGACCGCAGGCGAGACCCTGTCCCAGGCCATGGTTCGGTACCCCGAGGCCTTCCCAGCCCATTACGTCTCGGTTATCCACGCCGGGGAGACCGCGGGGAGCCTGGACGAGTCCTTTCGGGACGTGGGGGGCTATCTGGAATGGCTCATACAGATCCGTCAGCAGATCAAACATGCCCTGGTATACCCTGCCATCGTGCTCATCATCATGAGCGTAGCCATCTTTCTCTTCGTGGCGGTAGTGATACCCCGGCTCGTGAGCTTCATACAGGAGCTCAATCGGCCACTGCCCCTGCCCACCAAGCTGCTCGTCCTCTTCAACGACTGGCTCCTCCATCGCTGGTATCTGATAGCTGGTCTCTTGGCTGGGATGGTCCTGGTATGCCTCATCGCCTGGAGGTTCGAAGGCCTGAGGTTGCTTTGGGATCGCCACAAACTGCGAATCCGGCCGGTGGGACCCCTGTTGAGGGATCTGATCCTCCTACGCTTCGTGAAGTACCTTCGGGTCCTGTACCGCTCCGGGATCCAGATCCATCAGTCCTTCGACATCCTCCGGGAAGTGGTCCCCAACCGCTACTTCAAGTCGCTCATGGGACAGGTCAGGGGGAGGATCCTGGAGGGGGACTCCCTGGCCGAGGCCATGGAGAGGGTGGGAGGCTTCACCCCCCAGGTCCTGCGAAGCGTGAGGGTGGGCGAGCAGACCGGGACCCTGGAGGAGGGCCTGGAGCAACTCGGGGGGCACATCCAGCGGTCCGTGGACGATGGGGTCAAGCGCCTGGTCTCAATGCTGGAGCCGGTGCTGCTGATGACGGTTGGGTTGATATTCATCATCATCATCATGACGGTCCTCTGGCCCATCTACACCATCCTGGGGGAGCTCGGATAGGCCACAAGAAGAGGAGACACGGGACGATCCTTTCCCTACATGTTGTGGCTTGAGACATCTTGACCCCAATTTGTAGAAAAAATCTCTTTACAAGCCGAACGAATCCTGTATAATGGCCTCGGGCTGTTTTCCCTATGGTTCCACGACGGGGAGACGGTGGAGGTTCGGCCGGGACCATGAAGCCAATATCCTTGAGGGACGAGGCCTCATGATCGGCCTCAAGGGGAAGAGGCATCTCCTCTACCTCAGGGGGGACCGTTTGCTCGGGGTGGAGTGGAAGGGCGGCCGGTTGAAGAAGACCCTGGACTGTCCCCCTCATCGAATAGAGCCCATGGACGGCCTTTCGGGTCGGGCCGTATTGCTGCTGCAGGACGAGGCCCTCCAGCACCAGGTCATCTCCGTACCCTCCGGCGTGAGAGGTTTGAGTAGGTCGCTCCTGGCCAACGAGGCCGAGGAACTCACCGGGGCACCGGTTTCGGATCTCTCCTTGGGGTGGAGGGCCATGGGGACGGTGGACGAAGATGGTTCCCCAAAGGGGCATTACCTCCTGGCCGCGCACCCAAGGGCGACTCTCCAAGGCCTCTTGGGGCGTCTCCGGCAGCTGGGGCTCAAGGTCCAGAAGGTGGCCAGCGCCCTGGACCTGCTCATCGAGTACGCCGGGCGGAAGGAAGATGGCAGCGCCAGGCTCCTGGTCGTATTCGAGCAGGACACGGTCCAGGTCCTCTTCTTCCATGGCCGGGTTTACAGATTCCATCGATCCCTGCCTGGCCTCCACGAGGGGATCCAGGAAGACCTGGTCCTGGAGATACAACGATCTGCCTATTACGCCAAGCAGCGTTACAAGATACCAGTGGAGCGGGTGAGGGTGTTGCTCGCCCCGAGCTGGTTCACCCAGGAGGTGGCCTCATCCCTCGCCACCGCGTTGCAGATCCCGGTCGATATCCTGGCCCCGCGCGCCGAGGAGTCCCCTTTTCCAGAGGCAGGGGCCTTGAACCTGGCGTTGAACGACCCAAGCCTCTTGCAGCCGCTGCTCTCCATAATGCCGCCAGAGATCATGAGGTCCCGAAGCCTCCGTCGTCTGGCCGCCATCTGCACGGTGACGGAGCTCCTCCTCTTGGGCCTGGTCCTCCTCTCGATCCTCAACCACCTGGCATTCCGGGAGGCGGACATGAGGCTCCTCAGGACCTACACCACGGGCCTTCAGGCGCTGGAGGAGGAAATCAAGGCGAGGGCAGGCGAGTTGGAGGAGATGAATCGATTCAGGCAGGGGGTCCAGGACCTGCGGGAGGTCATCTCCAAGAGGCAGCATCTCCATCTTCACTTGGAGGCCTTGGCCTATCTCGTGCCCGAGCGGATACACCTGGACGCCATCCACTGGTCTTCCCCGGAGGCCGCGGCAGGGAGAGGCCCTGTGAGGGGCCGGGGGCAGGCCGCAAATGCAGGGCTTGCCGACAGGATCCAGATCACGGGGGGGGTCGAGGGGAAAGATGCCTTCGAGCGTTACGCCCTCTTTTTCGGCTGGATCGAGCGCTTGAAGGAGGAACCTCTGGGGACTGAAATCGCCTATGGGGCTGAGGAGTTGCTCCAGAAGGGGACCTTCAGGATGATCATCCCGAGGGTATCCAAGTAAATAGAGAAGGGGGCAGACCGTTGAGGAAATCCAATCCACTGCTTGCCCCTGCCCTCATCCTCGTGGTGCTCCTGGGGGCCGCTGCCTACAACCTTTATCTGGTCAACGACGGGGCGCGCCTCCGCAGGGAATTGTCCTCGCTCCAGGTGAGGATCCATGAGAAACGGGGGCTCATCAGGTCCCTGGAGTCTTTGGAGCAGGAGCGCCAGGGCTTGGCCGCCTTTTCGCCATGGGCCTGGGTCCCAACCGTGGCGAATCGATGGGAGGCGAGGCTGCACGCAGAGAAGAGGGTCATGGACGCTGTGCGCGATGCCAAGGCCCTGCAGCCGGAGCTGGAGTGGAAGGAGGAGACCGGTACAGGTCTTCGCCGGGCCCGTGTGGACTTCAAGGCCCTCTTCCCCTCCTATGAAGGGTTCGTGCGATGCCTGCGCGGATTCGAAGAGGAGCTCCCTCCCCTCTTGCCGTACTCCCTGGAGATGAAGAAGGAGGGGATGAAGGTAAGGGTCTCCCTGAGTTTGGGTTTCCATTACAGGTTACAGCATGAGGGGGCTTGAGGAAGGCTGGGAGAGATGGGTGTGGATGGGCCTCGGGGTCCTGGCGGCAGGAGTCGGGGTGATGCTCATCGTATGGTTCCCCAGCGGCATCGCCGAGAGGCCCTTGAGGGCCGTCACACCCTTGCGGGGGGAGGAGTCGCCCCCTGTGTCGGCTGCACTCGCCGAATCGGAGGGGATCGTGCGGCTGGCGAACAGGCTCCAGCAGTTGCGAAGGGAGGGCCAACCGAGGGATCCCTTTCTATCCTCCAGGGAGCAAGACTGGAGGAGCTTCACCCAAGGCCTGTCCCATCGCCCCCCCTCACTGGATGGGATCCTGGACATGGAGGGAAATCTCCTGGCGATGATCAAAGGTCGGGTCCACAAGGTGGGAGATGAGGTGGACGGTTTCGTTGTAGGGGAGATAAGGGCCGATTCGGTCGTCCTGCTGCGAGACGGCGACCGCGTCACGATCAGGCCCAAGTCCGCGGGAGGGCGTCCATGACCTACTCCAAGAGGTTGGGCTGGGCTGCGTTCATCACCCTGGCCCTGGGATGTATCTGGAGCTGCACCAGTAGCCCGCCTCCCAGGCAGGGCGTCCCTTCATTGCCCACTCCGACCCTCCAGGAGCCGGTGGTGCCTCAGGCGCCGGCCCCGCTGCCCGAGCCCCCTGCCCTGCTGCCCCTCAGACCACCACGCGGTCAGGAAGGACTGGATGCCTTGGTCTCCGTCTCCTTGACCGAAGGGGGCCTCAAGGAGCTGCTGCACGCCCTGGCCCAGCAGGCCAAGGTCAACCTCGTGATCGATCCTGACGTGGAAGACGACAGGGTGAGCCTAACCATCCAGAAGATCCCCCTCTGGCAGGCGCTGGATGCAGTGCTTTCCTCCCACTCCCTTTACTTCTCCTCTCACCCAGGTTACGTGCGCATCTCAAAGATGCTCACCAGGGTCTTCCACCTGGATTACGTCCTGAGCGTGAGGAGCGGGACAAGCACCACCCAGGTATCCCTCTCCTCGGGGAGTGCAGTGGCGTCCCCCAGCGCGGCCGCGGCCGGCGGGACCGTCAGTGGAACTGGCACCGCCAATGTCAGCGCCTCTTCGGGAGACATAGCAGTGCAGACCCAGGAGTCGGTGGACTTCTGGAAGCACCTGGAAGAGAGGCTCCGGGAGCTCATGAGGGATCCTCGGTACGAGATCCTGAGGGCCACCCTCGACCAACGGGACCTCCGAAGGCAGATGGAGATGCTCCCCTTGGAATCTCAGTATGACAAAGAGGTCCTCAGGCACCAGATAGAGATGTTTCAACTCCAGAGGGAGGTGATCAAGAAGCAGATCGAGACCGGGCTCTTGGAGGGTCAGCCCCAGGCCATGGCCACGCAGGCCCAGCCCGGCCGCGCCAGGGAGACCACCACCAGGGGGGGTGAGGCGGCATCCGCTGAGGCTGGGAGGGCCCCCCTTGTGGGCTCATTCGCCTTGCATCCCCAGACCGGCACCTTGATGGTCACCACCACACCGGAGATCATGGACCGGATCGAGAGGTTCATCGGTCAGGTACGGGAGAACCTCAGTCGCCAGGTCCACTTGGACGTCCAGATCCTGGAGGTCTCCCTGGCCGACGACAACCAACTGGGCATAGACTGGAGCAACCTCCCTGGGCTCATCCAGATCTTCCGCATGCCTAGCCTCAGGGATGTGATCCGCAGCCAGATCCAAGGCCAGGCAGGTGGAGGGGGGGGAGGAGGGACAGCGGGTGGCACTGGCATTACCTCCCCCCTTCCGGTCTCTCCTTTCTCGGCCTCTCCGGTTGGCGCCCTTCAGTTGGGCCTCCTCTTCGCCCCTGCCAATGACCTGGCTGTGCAGTCCACCCTCAACGCCATCATCTCCTTCCTCCAGAGGCACGGCAACGTGAGGGCCCTTTCCAGGCCCCAGATCACGACCCTGAACAATCAGCCAGCGGTCATCTCCGTCGGTGTGAACGACTTCTTCGTGACCTTCGAACAGCAGACCACCGCCGCGGCCGCAGGGGGGATCGCCACCTCCCAGGTCACTAGCCGGGTCAACCCCCTCTTCATCGGGGTGAGCCTCCACATCACTCCCCAGATAAGCCCTCAGGGGGAGATCGTCATGAAGATAGTCCCTGCTGTGAACCAGAAGGTGGGGGACAAGGAGGTCCCAACAGGCATCCCGTCTACCCCCACCCAGTCTATCCCGCTGCTGGAGACCAGGCAGACCAGCACAGTGGTCAAGGTCCGAGACGGACAGACCATCTTGATCTCCGGACTCATACAGGAGCGGGAGGAAGAGGTGGAGAGGGCGGTGCCTTATCTCTCGGGTGTCCCTGTGGTCGGTCCCCTATTCCGCCACAGCACCAAGCGCAGGAACCGCTCGGAACTGGTCCTCCTTCTCACCCCTAGGCTGACGGATGTCTCCGGACCCACGGAGCGTGTTGGGTACCGGGTCCTACCCGGGGAGAGGTGATGTACAGGGAGTTCTACAGGTTGACAGAGCCCCCGTTCCAACTCCTGCCCGACCCACGATTCTTCTTGTTCTCCACCAAGGCCAGAGGGGCCTTCGACCAACTGCTCTATGGGATAAAGAGTGGTCTGGGCTTCATGATGCTCACGGGCGAGGTAGGGGTGGGAAAGACCTCGCTGCTGAGGGTCTTGCTGCAGAACCTGGACCATTCGGTGGACAGGGCCCTGGTCCTCAACCCCATGCTGCGGGACAGCGAGGAGCTCATCAAGTGCGTCCTGCTGGATTTGGGGGCAAGGAAGCACTTCCCCAGACCGCTGGACAAGGTCGATCTCCTACACATCCTGGAGCGATTCCTATTGAGTCGTCACAGATGCGGCAAGAAGGTCCTGCTGATCATCGACGAGGCCCAGGCCCTGCCGGATCATCTGCTGGAGGAGGTCAGGCTGCTTTCCAATTTCGAGACCAACGAGGAGAAGCTCCTCCAGATACTCCTGGTGGGGCAGCCCGAGCTCAGGAGGCGCATCGACAGCCCTGAGTTCCGGCAGCTCCATCAGCGCATCGCCATTAAGGCAATGCTATGTCCCCTGGACAAGGGGGAGGTGGGGGCCTATCTGCGGCACAGGCTCTCGGTGGCAGGATCCAAGGACGCCATCTTCTCTCCCTGGGCCCTCCGGATGATCGCCAGCGCTAGCAAGGGCATACCTCGCCTGATCAATCTCATCGCCGAGCGATCCCTCATCGCCGGATTCGTGTCCGCCAAGACCAGGATAGGGCGCAGGGAGGTCAAGATGGCCATGCAGGACCTGGACTTGAGGTGAGGATGAGCCTCATAGAGAAGGCACTGATCAAGTCCAAATCCCAGCCTCCCTCCCTGGGGCAGTCTCCCGCTCCCCTTGCCGGGCCTCGCCTCGATCACCTCCTGGGAGGCCCGAGGCGCATCCGGCCCAGGACAACGCTCATGGTGGCGCTTTGCGTGGTCTCCTTGATCGCGATAGCGGCTGCCTGGCTCCTGGTATCCCACGCCCCTGAGGTGGCCCATGGGGTGAGGGAAACAACCAGGACAGCAGTCGAGGAGGAGGCGAACCCTCAAGGGCCGCCCCCGACGACGACCGAGCATGCAGGCCCCGAGCCATTGAACGAGGCCCCCGTGGCCGCAGTGACCGAGCCATCGACGGGGCGAGGGCCCCTGCCCCCCCATGAGTTCGAGCCCCAAGGCACCCTCGCCCAAGTCACGGCCGGGCCAAACGGGATGGGGCCCAAGGCACCCGAGCGTCCTTCTGCCCTGCCAGAGGCCCGCCGCACCCCGGCCGCCCCGGATGGCCACTCAGCACCCCAAGGGAAGGCCAAGGAAGGCAAGGTGGGTCAGGCCTCGCCTTCGGTTCCCAGGAAACAGGCTGGTGCCACCGAGGATCGCAAAGAGGTACTGCTGGAAAAGGCCTTCCTCAACGGCCAGGCCGGCAACACAGGGGCCGCGATCCAGATCTATAACCAGGTGCTCCAAGAGGAGCCGGATTGTTTCGAGGCCCTCCTCAACAGGGGGATCCTGAGGGAACGCTCAGGGGATCACGTGGGGGCCAAGGTCGACCTCTTGCGGGCCAAGGAACTGAGGCCGCATGACCCTCTTCTCCTCAACGCCCTCGGGGTACTCTACCTCAACCTGGGCGAACCCGATCAGGCGGCCATCTACCTCAAGATGGCCGCAGAACCCTTCTCCATGATCAACCTGGCCCTGCTGTACTGGAGAAGGGGAGAGCAGGAGAGGGCCTTGGGGTGCCTGGATGAGGCTCAGATGAGAAATCCGCACGACCCTCACATCCCTTACTACAAGGGCATCCTGCTCTCGCAGCAAGGGCATCACCGCCAGGCCCAGCAGGAGATGGACAGGGCAGCCATCCTGGCGAGGAAGCGCGGGGACATGGACCTACTGCGACGCCTGGAAGCCATCGCCCTCAGGCCCTGAGGTGGGCCCTCCATGACAGCCTCCGTGACGCAGGTCCTGGCCCTCCTGAACCTCCCCCTTATCCCCCTGATCCTGGCCAGGGGTCTGCGGCTGGACAGGGTCCTGTTCTGCGTCTACCTGGGCCTGCACGCCTCGGCGTCGTTGATCACCCAGGATTGGACAGACACAGAGAGTCTACGAACAGGCATGGCCTCATTGGTGTGGGCCCTTCCGGTGATGAATCTCTTCCTGTGCCTCCAGCTGCATAGGGCCAACCTCCTGAGGACCGCTGCGGCCAGGGCCATCACCGCAGTGATGCTGCCTTTCCCCCTCCTGGTGGCAGCCTCGTTCACCGCAGGGCACGAGCTCGAGATCCTCCAGGGGGAGATGTGCTTCTCGAGAACCTTTCAGCCCGCCCTTGTCCTCATGGGCATGGCCATGTCCATGGCATCGCTCACAGTCTGCTGGGAGCGGTGCGAGAGGGGCAAGGCTCACGAGCCCTTGGAGAGGCTATTCTACCTGGGGGTGATCCTTTGGTGGCTGACCTTTTTCTTTCTCCTCACCAGGATGATCTACAGCGGAGACAGGGTCCCGGTTCGGATACTGCAATGGATCGCAGGCGTTCATCTGGTTTGGCTCCTGGGCGGGTATTTCCTGGCCTTCCGAGGCCGGTTCCTCGAGGTCAAGGCCCATCCCTCCCCCCAGTTGGTGGGGAGGGCGACCCAGACGATCCTGGTCCTCGGGGCCCTGGCCTTGCTGTTCTGGCTCGAGGCATTGGCCAGGGAACGCGGGATCTCCCCGTACACGGTGGAAATGGCCGTGGCCGCCTTCCTGGTGGCGGTGCTGACCTTGCCCATGCTCCCCGTGGGCCCGGCCAGGGCCGTGCGCAGGCTGCTCCAGCGGCACCTCTACCTCCCGGAACAGGACTTCGCCCTGGAGGTGGCCCTCTATCTTCAGGTCATGGGAGGGCAGGAAAGGCTGGAGAAGATCCTGGGGCATCTCCAGGGACGGCTTGGGGCAACAGGCGTGGCCCTTTACCGTCCGGAAAGAGGGGGAGGTTACAGGCTCCACCTGGCAACACCCACGCCCTTTGCCCTGCCGCCGCATCTGGAGGGCCCCCCCAAGGCCCACCACAAGGCCGGTCCCACCCTGCCCGCGGCTCGATGCATACCCCTGGAGGCGGACAGGGAATGCATGGGATATCTCATGATATTCGAGATAGAAAGGGGACTCTCATGGGAGGAGGAGAGCCTCCTGCGATTCTGGTCGGCAACCCTCGGCCTCCTGCTCAGGGAGCTCGATCGGAAGGAACGGGAGCAGGAGCAGGAGAGGATCAATCTGTTCTCGCAGGCCACATCCTTCCTCCTGCACGACGCCAAGAATCTCGCCCAACTCCTCGAGCTGGTCCTGAGCAACTATGAGCGCCTGGAGGAGCAGGAGCGCATGAGCTTCATGGAGGCGGCCCTGCCGGGCCTGTATCAGGCCAGGGTCAGGGCTCGTCGGATACTGGAGAAGCTCGAGGCCTTCCATCCCACCGAGGTCTTGGTGAGGGAGCCACTGGATCTCAGGAAGGAGCTACAGGAGACGGTGGGTGAGATCCAGGGCAGCCTCGGCCATGAGGGCGTCCGATTCAGGAGCCCTCTGCAGGCAGCGCCATGGAGGGGGGACCCCCAGGCCCTTCGCAAGGTGGTGGAGAACCTGGTGAAGAACGCCGTGGAGGCCACCGAGGGGAAAGGGGGAATCGAGGTCAGCCTGGACGAGCGGGAAGGGGGGTACTGGATAGAGGTCTCGGATGAGGGCCATGGGGTCAGCGACGAGGATCGCCCCAGGCTCTTCGAGCCCCTCTTCACCACCAAGAGGGGTGGTAGCGGGTTGGGCCTGTACCAGGCCAAGGTCCTGGTGGATCGCATGGGTGGGGGGATCGGCCACAGGCCCAACCATCCAAAGGGGAGCGTCTTCCATGTCTGGCTCGATAAGCGTCCTGATCGTAGAGGATGACAGGGCCCTGGGCGAACAGCTCAAGTGGCTCCTCAGGGGTGAACACCATGTGCAGGTGGCGACATCGCGGAGGGGGGCCGTGGATATCCTGCAAGGGGGGAAGATCCACGTGGCCATCGTGGACCTGGGGCTTCCCCCCTACCCGGAGGACCCCACGGAGGGCTTGGCCTTGATAAAGGAGGCCCTGCAGGTGGATAGGTTCCTCAAGGTGATCGTCATGACTGCCCATGGAGACCAGGCCACGGCCAGGGAGGCCATGGCCCTGGGGGCATACGACTTCCTGGTCAAGCCCGTGGAGGAAGCCCTCCTTCTGACCCTCATCAAGAGGGCCTACTATCGGAGGGAGCTGGAGGCGGGGTTCATCGAGGGCCAACGCCTGGACCTCCCTGTCCCCATCGTGGTCTCATCCCCTGCCATGGAGCAGGTGATAAAGGAGGCCCGCGCCGTGGCCCCCCTCCCCGTGAGTTGCGTAATCCACGGGGAGACCGGCACCGGCAAGGAACTGGTGGCAAGGCTCATCCACGCCCTCAGCCCGCGACGCAACAGGCCGTGGGTGGTGGTGGACTGCACCTCCATCCCGGTCAGCCTGGGGGAGTCGGAGCTCTTCGGTGCCGAGAAGGGCTCATATACAGGGGCAACGGAGAGGAGGGAGGGAAGGATCCGCCAGGCTGAGGGGGGCACGCTCCTGCTGGACGAGGTGGGGGAGCTCTCCCTGGAGCTCCAATCCAAGCTCCTCAGGTTTCTGGAGACGAAGCAATACACCCCCGTAGGGGGCAGGACCATGGAGGCCGATGCCAGGGTCTTGGCCGCGACGAACCGCGTCCTTCCAGAGGAGGTAAAGAGGGGCCGCTTCAGGGCGGACCTCTACCACAGGCTCAATCAGGTGGAGATCAGGGTCCCGCCCCTGAGGGAGCGACCGTCCGACATACTCCCCCTGGCGAGGCACATCCTGACCCTCCTGGGCCACGAGTTCCGCATGAGGGTGCCGGTCTTGACTCAGGAGGCGCAGGAGGCACTTGAGCGATACGACTTCCCCGGAAACGTGCGGGAGTTGAAGAACATCCTGTCGAGGGCCATGATCCTGTCCAGGGGTGGACCCATAGGCCTGGAGGAGCTGGGCCTGGCCGGGCCTGGAGTGACCTTGCAGGAGGACAAGGGCAGGTGGCCACTTCCTGTGGATCCTGGCTTCGATCTCCCAAGGGCCCGCGCCCACCTGGAGGAGACATGGGTACGCTGCGCCCTGGCTCGCCATGCCGGGAAGGTGGCCCAGGCCGCAGCGGAACTAGGGGTGCCGAGGAGCACCCTGTACGACCTGATGCGCCGCCACAGGATAAACCCCGAGGGGTGAGTGTCGGGGGGCCGACACGCATCCGTCGGTTCGACGACCTCTCGGGGGGACGGCTCCAGGTCAGCCGGCGCCAGGGAGCCCGGCAAAGAGACGGCTCGGCCACACGGGCCCGACCACAGAGGAGCCCCTTTGACTGAAGGGCATGGCACGCCCTTTGCTGTACCACGTTCATGCCCATGGGGCAAAGACGAACCTCAAGCAGAAGGAGGCAAGGCAATGAAGGGTTTCAGGGGTCAAAGGGGATTCACGCTTGTGGAGATCGCCATAGTCCTGGTGATCATCGGGCTGCTTCTGGGGGCGGTCCTCAAAGGCCAGAGCATGATCAAGAACGCCAAGATAAAGGGCGTCATAAGGAGCGCCGACGAGATGAGGGCCGCGGTCCACACGTATCAGGACCGTTACAGGGCCTTGCCCGGGGATGACAACCAGCCAACTCTCCATACCGGTGTTGCGGGCCTGACCGCTGGGGACGGGGATGGGACCATCGAGCTCGCCGAGCGCGTCCATGTCTTCAACCACCTGGCCGCGGCAGGGATCATATCAGGGGAGACCAACAGGACCACCTTCCCGGCCCATGCCTTCGGGGACAGCTACTATATCTATTACGTGGCCCTGGGGACCAAGACCACCCACTGGATAGTCTATGAGAACCTCCCTGGTGACGCAGCGAGGACCATCGACTACTCCATAGACGACGGGGTCTTCAACACAGGTGCGGTCAGGGCAGCGGCCGACTATTCCAACGACGCAACCAGCACCCTGTATATCGAGTTCTAGTTGAACAACAGACATGGGGGAGGCTCCTCCCCCATGTTCCCGGGAGGTTTCATGCTCTCCAAAAGGGGCTTCACCCTCATAGAAGTGGCAGTGGTGCTAGTGGTCATAGGCATCCTCATGGGGGCCATTCTTCGGGGGCAGGAGATCATCAAGAACGCCAAGGAGAAGAACTTCTACACCAAGATCCGGTTCCTGGCCTCTGCCCAGTTCACCTATTTGGACCGCCTGGGCAGGTATGCCGGCGACACCACATCCCCGCCCGACGGTATCATTGACAACAACGCCACTGCCTGGACAGAGCTGGCCACCCAGCAGATCCTCCAGGGCACGGACCAGCAGCACGTGTTCAACGGGACCTTTTCCTATGGCCGCAGCGCTGCCCAGTACCCCAACAACAACTACATCATGGCCACGAGGGTCCCGATGTGGGTGGCCCAGGCCTTCGATACCAAGGTCGACGACGGTGCAGGAAACACTGGCAACGTGCGCTGGCAGACCGTGGCCGGGGTGGCCTACAGCGGGGACCCTAACGATTCCAACAACATGTACTGGTGGTTCGATCGATGAGCCGTCCCGACAATGGCTTCAGCCTCATAGAGGTGGCCATCGTGCTGGTGGTCATAGGTTTCCTGATCGCCGCGGTAACAAAGGGACAGGCCATCCTGTACAACGCCAGGGTACACAGGGTCGCCTCGGACATGAAGGAATACGCCCATGCATTTCTCCTCTATTACGATAGGTACGGGATGTACCCTGGGGACGAAAACGACCCCTCCTTCCCCGCTGGCGACACATTCAACGGCAACCACAACGGGCTCATCGACACGGCCGATGAACAGGCCAACGCCTGGCAGGACCTCTCCAATGCCCTGGGGGTTGTGCGAAGGACATCCCCTGTGCGAGGAGGGACCTATGGGTTCGGCTCGAGGGGCTTCGGTTTCGGGACGCGCAACCATGTCTCCGTGACTCAGCTTCCCAACGTCATGGCCCAGGCCATAGACCTCAAGTTCGACGACGGGCTGTACGACAGGGGCAATATCCAGTGCAGTGCCTCGTACGACGGAAGCGACACCCTGGTCACCCTCTACTGGAGGATGTGATCCTGGGGCGCGCCGGGCTGCCCTTCTCCGGAGAGGGAGACGGGGGGCTCACACCTGGGGGCGTGATGGATCCACGGCGCGGATTCACCCTCATCGAGATGGCCATCGTCTTGGTGGTCATCGGGGTCCTGGTGGGGATGACCATACCACTGCTCTCGGAGCTCTCCAAGCACCGTCACTACCTCTCCACCCAGAGGGGCATGGATGAGATCCAAAACGCCCTGGTGGGGTACGCTGGCATGCACTGGAGGTTGCCTTACTCTGACACCAATGGCGACGGGGTGGGCGACAGCGGCCAAACGGTGGTGACCTTGCCGTATGTTGACCTGGGGCTGGGGGCAGTGGATGCATGGCGCAACCCTTACCACTACCACGTCAACTCCAGACTGGTCTCCACCACCACCCTGGCCGCACTGTGCACGGCGCTCTCAAGCATCGCCTCAGGGGAATCCCCGGAGCTGCGCCTCTCCGCGAGCGGGGGCTTCTCGCCTCAGGCCGTGCTGCTGGTCTCCAGGGGAGAGAACAGCGCCCTGGATGGAGAAAACGGCGACGGGGACGGCTCTTACGAATCCCTCTCCCCCACTGGCTCCTTCGACGATCTGGTGGGGGCCATAACCCCAGGGGCGCTCCATGCCAGGCTCGCCTGCTCATCCTCAGGGGGGGGTGCATGCAGCTCTTACACGGTGGTGAACCGCCGGGTGAACACAGTCGGGGTCATAGGGGGGAGCTACCCTGTTTGCACCGCTGTCCAAGGGGGGGCAGTGGGGTCCTTCGTCATCAACAGCGGCCAGACCATCCTGTTGTACAACAACTCCGGCTGTACGGGCGGCTCTGTCCAGATCTTGTTTTCCGACGCTGCATCGGCAGATGCGGATCGCGACTGTCTCGTGAGCTGGACCGCGGCAGGGGGGGGTAGCCTGGCGGACGAATGATGGATCCGTCACTGGACGGAATGCTTCCATCTGTGGAGGATGTTCAGGGCCTCGATGGGGGTCAAGGTCTCCAGGTCCAGCCTGCGCAGCTCCTCCCTGATCCACGCATCAGTGCCCCCGAAAAGGGTCATCTGTCGAGGATCCACGGCCTTGGCCCTGCCCCTCCTCAGTGACTTGGCCAAGCGAGGTTGGCCGACCTCATCGAATTCCCCCCTCTCCAGGTTGGCAAGGATCTCCTGGGCCCTCCGGATGACCTCCTCCGGCAGCCCCGCCAGCCTGGCCACCTGGATCCCGTAAGAACGGCTGGTCCCCCCCTCCACCACCCGCCTGAGGAAGACCACCCGCTCGTTCCATTCCTTGACGGCTATATGGAAGTTCTTGACCCCTTCCTTGCTCAGGGCCATCTCGGTGAGCTCATGATAATGAGTGGCAAAGAGGGTCCTGGCCCTTATGGTCGGGTTCTCCAGGATGTACTCGGCCACGGCCCACGCGATGCTCAGCCCGTCGAAGGTGCTCGTACCACGGCCGATCTCGTCCAGGATTATGAGGCTCTTGTTGGTGGCATGGTGCAGGATCTGGGCCGTCTCATTCATCTCCACCATGAATGTGCTCTGCCCCTTGGCCAGGTTGTCCAGGGCCCCGACTCTGGTGAATATACGGTCCACCACCCCTATGCGGGCCTCCGCTGCAGGGACGAAGGACCCCACGTGGGCCATGAGGACTATGAGGGCATTCTGTCTCAGGTAGGTGGACTTCCCTGCCATGTTTGGCCCCGTCAGTATGATCATCCTGGTGGTGGCGGGATCCATCTCCAGGTCATTGGGGACGAATCGCTCCTGAAGTCCCACCCTCTCCACCACTGGGTGCCTCCCGTCGCGGATCCAAAGCCCGTTGCCGTCATCCAACTGCGGTCGGACGTACCTGTTCTCCACAGCGGCCTGGGCCATGGAGGCCAGGACGTCCAATTGCGCGATGGACTCCGCAGCGCGCTGGATCCTCGGGGCCTGCGAGGCCACCTTCTCCCTGAGCTGGACGAAGATCTGGTATTCCAGGGCCGTCCTCTTCTCCTCGGCACCAGTGACCTTGAGCTCGTATTCCTTGAGTTCCTCGTTGACATACCGTTCTGCGTTGAGCAGTGTCTGCTTACGGACGTATTCGGGCGGCACGGACCTGGAGTGGGTCTTGGTGACCTCGATGTAATACCCGAAGACCTTATTGAACCCGATCTTGAGAGTGGGTATCCCTGTCCTTTGGCGCTCCCTGGCCTCCATGCGCGCGATGTAGTCCTTGCCGTCGCGACTGATCTCGACGAGCTCGTCGAGACGGGGATCCACCCCTGGACGTATGAGCCCCCCTTCCCTCAGCCCCAGTGGCGGATCGGCCACGAGGGTTCCGTCGATCCAGCTCACTACGTCCTCCATGAGGTCCATCTCGTCCCTGATCCTCGCCAGCAGACCGCTTCGAAGCCCTGCCATGGCCTCGCGGATCGACGGCATGACCTTGAGGGACTCCTTGAGCCCTACCAGGTCGCGCCCGTTGGCCGTTGCCATGGAGGCCCGACTCACCAGCCTCTCCAGGTCCTGGATCCGCTGCAGGTGCTCCCTGAGCGCTTCCCGCTTTTGCGCTTGCGCCACCAGCTCCTCCACCGCATCCAGTCTCTCCTCGATGGCTGCACGATCCACAAGGGGATAGCTGACCCATCTCTTGAGCCTTCGCCCGCCCATGGCGGTGCAAGTCCGATCCATCACGGAGATCAAGGTGCCCCTTCGAGTGCGGTCTTGGAGGCTCTCGAACAGCTCCAGGTTCCTGCGTGTCCAGTCATCCAGGACCATGTGGTCGTGGAGGCGGTACGGGAGCAGGGCCCTGACGTGGGGCAGCGCCCCCCCCTGGGTCTCCAGGGCATATCTGAGGACAGCCCCGGCAGCACAGAGTCCCTCTTGCATCCCTTCGCAACCGAACCCTTCCAGGGAGGACACACCGAAGTGCCCTGTCAGCAGACGGGTGCAACGCCCCAGGTCGAAGTCCCAGGCAGGACGAGTGTTCACCACCGCGGGTCTCCAGCCCGTCACAGACCTCATGAGCTCTTCTCCATCCCTTGCATCCTCTGGGATCAGGACCTCCCTCGGGCCGATCCTCTCACCCTCCGATTGCAACGCCCTTTCCCCCTGGACCTCCGTGACCCGGAACTCCCCTGTGGAGAGGTCGAGGGTGGAGATGCCGAATCGGATCCCGTTGGGGAACACGCCCATGAGGTAGTTGTTCTCATCCGAGATGAGGTTCTCGGCGTCGAGGATGAGCCCAGGGGTCACCACCCGGACGACCTCTCTCTTCACGAGCCCCTTGGCCCCCCTGGGGTCCTCCACCTGCTCGCAGATGGCCACCTTGTGGCCTGCCTGGATCAGCTTGGCGATGTACGAGGAAGCGGAGTGATACGGAACCCCGCACATGGGCACTGGGTCGGGTTTGTCCTTGTCGCGGGAGGTCAAGGCGATGTCCAGGACCTTGGAGGCTATCCTGGCGTCCTCGAAGAACATCTCATAGAAATCGCCCATCCTGTAAAAGAGTATTGCGTCGGGGTATCCTTCCTTGACCTGAAGGTATTGCTGGATCATGGGGGTGACCCTCTCGACCCCTCCTTGGGCCAAGGCCCCGGGCCGTCCCTGCCCTGCCGAGTCCCTCTCGTGCCGATCGAATCGTCTAGCCATGGTGCCATAGGCCCCGTGCCGGTCTCCCTTACACTAAGGAGGACCGGAGAGGAAATCCGATGGTTGCCCCTCGCCCATCCACGAGGGCCGGGGCTCGGTCATTGATGAAGACAAAAGGTCCCGGCTGGGCAACGCCACAGGGTCGAACCTCACCCCTGTTGCCGTTGCCCGCATGTGAAGAGAGGCGCGTTCAAGGCTGATCGTATTACGCCCTTTTCCCCGAGTTGATCTTCTCCCTGAGCACCGGAGAAGTCCTGAAGACTAGGATCCGTCTTTCGCGTAAGGTCATATCACTCCCGGTGCGGGGATTCCGCCCCCGCCTGGCCCTTTTCTCCTTGACCTGGAACTTCCCGAACCCGCTGATCTTCACCTCTTCGCCTTTCTCCAGGGTCTCCTTCATGATCTCGAAGAGGGTCTCCACAGCCCTCTTGGACTCCGCCTTGCTCATGCCCGTATGATCGAACACCCCGGAGATGATGTCTTCCTTCTTGAGCGTCATGACCCCTCCTCCTTGTTCCCGGAGGCCGGCACCGAGCTTTCCCCCCACCGCTGCTGGATCAACCCCTCCAGACGCCGTCCTTTCCTCGCTTGAGATCGATGACATCGATCCCGCCCTCGTCCCCTATCAAGAGATTCAGGACCCAGCTTATGAAACCTAGGACCAAGGCCCCTAGGATGGCCCATCCGAAGCCCAGGATCTCCACCCCCTTTATGACCTGCGCCACGCAATACAGCATGAGGCCATTGATGACCAGGGTGAACAGGCCCAGTGTAAGGAGATTTATGGGCAGGGTGATGATCAACAGGATGGGTCGCAAGACCGCGTTGAATATGCCCAAGAAGGCTGCGGCCACCAAGGCAGCAAGTACCCCCTTCACCTCAATCCCCGGCAGCAACGCCGCGGTCAGGATGAGGGACAGGGCGCTCACGACCCATCGGATCACCAGCCCTTTCATCGCGCATTCCCCTTCCCCGCCCCTCTAAAGTGCCTTCTGGGACCCCTCAGACCGGGTCATGAAGGCGCGGAGCAAATCGATGGGCACAGGGAAGATGGTGGTGGAGTTCTTCTCGGAGGCGATCTCCGCCAAGGTCTGCAGAAACCGCAGTTGCAATGCTGTGGGGTTCGTGGCGATGACGTCCGCCGCCTCGGTCAGCTTCTTGGCTGCCTGGAACTCCCCCTCTGCGTGGATGATCTTGGCCCGCCTCTCCCTCTCGGCCTCGGCCTGTTTGGCCATGGCCCTTGTCATCTCCGGGGGGAGATCCACGTGTTTGACCTCCACCGACGAGATCTTGATCCCCCACGGGTCGGTCTCCCGGTCCAGGATCTCCTGTAACCTCTCGTTGATCTTCTCCCTGTGGGCCAAAAGCTCGTCCAGCTCCACCTCGCCCAGGACGCTCCTCAAGGTTGTCTGCGCCTTCTGGGAGGTAGCCAGGTGGTAGTGCTCCACCTGGATGACGGCCTTGTTGGGATCCACTACGCGGTAATAGACCACCGCATTGACCTTCACCGAGACGTTGTCCCGGGTGATGACGTCCTGGGGCGGGACGTCGAGGGCCACGACCCTGAGATCCACCTTCCTCTCCATCTTGTCGATGATCGGTATGAGGATGATGAGCCCCGGGCCCTTGAGCTTCCCGATGTACTTGCCGAGCCGGAAGATCACCGCCTGTTCGTACTCCTTGACGATCTTGATGGCGGATGCCAGAAACATCAAGACCAGTATCAGGATCACTATCCCACCGAAACCCGACATCACTACCTCCTTTCCGTATTGGTCATGCCCTCTTGACCTTCAAGTTCAGACCTTGTATCTCCACCACCTGTACCCTCTCCCCGGATTCTATCACCTCGTCGCTCAAGGCGTTCCATATCTCCCCACGGACGAAGACCTTGCCCCTGGGATCAAGGCGCGTCATGGCCTCCCCAACCTGCCCGATCATCGCCTTGCTGCCCACCTCAGGCTTCCTCATGTAGGCCCTGAAGGCCAGGGCAGCCACCACCGCGAAGAAACCTGACACCACCACCACGGTGGGTATCAGGACGCCCCAGGTGAGCCTCTGATAAGCCCCCGGGGCGCTGAAGAGCATGATGGACCCCAGGACCAGGGAGATCACCCCTGCCACGGTCAGGAGTCCGAAACTGCTCACCTTCAGCTCCAGGATGAAGAAGATCACCCCGAGGAGGATCAATATGATCCCGGCGTAGTTCACGGGGAGGGTGTGCAGGGCGTAGAAGGCCAGTATCAGCGAGATGGCCCCTATCACCCCCGGGAAGATGGCACCGGGGTGTGCCAGCTCGAAGTAGAGCCCCGCCAGTCCGATCATCATGAGGAGATATGCAACATTGGGATTGCTCAGGGCATCGAGCAGCCGCTGCCGCCACCCCATGCGCACGTGCTCTATGGGGAGGCCCTGGACATCGATGGTAACCTGCCCACTGGGCCTTTCCAGGACGCGCCCGTTGAGCTGTCGAAGGAGGTCCGAGATGTCCTGGGCCACCAGGTCTATCACCTTTTCCTGGAGCGCCTCCTCCGCCGGTATGGATACGCTCTCCCGAACCGCCCTCTCAGCCCAATCCGCATTGCGGCCCCTCTTGGAGGCGATCCCCTTGATGTAGGCTACAGCGTCGTTCTCCACCTTCTTGGCCATATCCTCGGTCATATCCTTGCCGCCCATGGCCACAGGGTGGGCCGCCCCGATGTTGGTCCCTGGCGCCATGGCCGCCACGTCCGCGGCCATGGTGATGAAGACCCCGGCGGAGGCCGCCCTGGCCCCGCTCGGGGCCACGTAGACCACCACAGGGACGTCGCTGGCCAAGATGAACTTGACGATCTCCCTCATGGCAGTATCCAGCCCGCCAGGCGTGTCCAGCTGAATCACCACGAGGGGAGAACCTTGTTCCGCTGCCTTCTTGAGGCCCTCCTCGATGAACTCCGCGGTGACCGGATTGATGGCGCTCGATACGTACAGGACAGGGACCCCGCCACCCTGTGGTGCAGCCTTCAGGGCGCCCGCGACCCCGGCCAGGAACACTGACCCCCATATCGCCAGGGCCAGTCCCCTCAACGAGATGCCTCGAGCCCGCATCACCCCCTCCTGAGGAATTCCATCACTTGCTTCATGTCGTTCCACACATCCCTCTTCTTCTCCGGGTTCCGCAGGAGGTAAGAAGGGTGATAGGTGGGCATGACCGCAATGCCCTCCCACCGATGAAACCTGCCCCTGAGGGACGATATCCGCTCCCTCGAACCGAGTATGGCTTGGGCCGACACCCCCCCCAGGGCGCAGATGACCGCGGGGGAGATGGCCGTCAACTGCCGGAACAGGAACGGGACACAGGCCTGGATCTCCTCAGGGCTCGGGGCACGATTCCCCGGAGGACGGCACTTGACCACGTTGCAGATGAAGACATCCCCCCTGGAGAAACCCATGGCCTCTATGATCCTGTCCAAGAGCTGCCCGGCAGGGCCCACGAAGGGCCTCCCCTGAAGGTCCTCCTCCTCTCCTGGCCCTTCCCCCACGAAGACCAGCCGTGCCCGCGGGTTTCCTTCTCCCACCACTATGCTGTGCCTGCCTTTGTGCAGGATGCACCTGGCGCATCCCTGCAGCTCGTGGGCCACCTGCTCCAAGGGGGTCCGCCCAGGTCCGAGGAGATGGAGGAGGCCAGTGGCCAACCCAGCGGGCAGGTACTTCCCCCCTGCCAGTAGCCTGTATCTGAGCCTCTGTTCCAGGACTTCCAACCCCTCTCGATACGTGTTCAATGCCCTTGCGCCTCTTTGTCTTGGCCCCTCTTGGGTCCCCTTCCCCTGTATTCCACTATCCGATCCAGGATCGCCGCGGCCACATCCTCCTTGCTCATCTGGGGCAACTCCTCCTCCCTGCCGTCACGATGGAGGATCGTCACCTTGTTGGTGTCCACCTGGAAACCGGCCCCGGGCCTCGTGAGGTCGTTGGCCACGATCATGTCGAGGTTTTTCCTTCGGAGCTTTTCTTGGGCATAGCTCAAGAGGTCCCTCGTCTCAGCGGCGAATCCCACCAAGAGACGGCCACCCTTTCGAGCCCCCACGGCAGAGAGTATGTCCGGGGTCCTCTCCAATGAGATGGAGAGGCCCTCGATTTCATCCTTCTTCACCTTTTCAGTTTCGATCCTTGCCGGCCGAAAATCGCTCACTGCTGCCGCCTTTATGACCACGGTGGCCTGTTCCAGCTGGGCCATGACGGCCTCGTACATCTCCTGCGCCGACGTCACTGGGATGAACCTCACCCCTTGTGGCGCCTGGAGGTGAGTCGGACCGCTCACGAGCGTCACCTGGGCCCCTCGTCTCCTAGCTACCAGGGCCAAGGCGAATCCCATCTTGCCCGAAGAGCGGTTGGAGAGGAACCTCACAGGGTCCATGGCCTCCCAGGTGGGTCCGGCGGTCACCAGGATGTGTTCCCCCTCCAGGTCATGAGGGGCCAGGGTCTGCCGCAGTGTCTCCAGGATGCGCTCGGGGTCCGCGAGCCGCCCCTTTCCCTCCCATCCGCAGGCCAGCTCTCCTTCGTCCGGCTCCACCACTATGACACCCCTCTTCCTCAAGACCTCCAGGTTCCCTTGGACAGCGGGGTGGCCGTACATGTTCACGTTCATCGCCGGGCAGACCACCAAGGGGCATCTCACCACCAGCAAGGTCGTGGTGAGCATGTCGTCAGCGATCCCGGTGGCCATCTTGCCGATGACGTTGGCAGTTGCCGGGGCCACCACGACGATATCTGCCATGTCGGCCAAGGCTATGTGTTCCATGGCCCCGGTCTGTTCGGGCCCGAAGAGCTCCATCCTCACAGGATGCCCTGACAGGGCCTGAAAGGTCAGAGGGCGCACGAACTCCGCGGCGGAGCGCGTCATGATGGTCCAAACCTTCGCCCCCTCCCTCACCATCAAGCGCAGGAGTTCTGCCGCCTTGTACGCGGCGATCCCGCCTGTGACCCCGAGGATGACCTTGCGTCCCCGGATCACCTCCACACCGCCTTTCCCTTAGGCCCTCGCCCTTGCGGCCCAAGCCCTGCCATCGAGTGACCTTGCGCCCAAGGATCAGCCCTTCGGCTTCAACGGGTGGACCATGATCTCCACCTCGGTGGTCAGGGTTTTATCCCAGATGAGGACCTGGCATGTCCGGTCCGGCTTGGCGAAGTTCAGGAGTATTCGGGAGAACTTCACGCTGCTCACGAAGGTCCACCCGTCCTTCGCCATGGAATTCCTGAAGAATTCCACGAGGGATTCCGCCTCCACTCTCCCGGAGAAGAGGAGGATGCCATATTTCACCCCCCCAGCCTCATAGACCACGGACCCCTTGGCATCCACAGAGAGCTGGGTCGGGACCAGGACGTCAGGGAAGTCGTAGTACCTGGCTGCAGGAAGAGGGGTCTCCTCGCCCATTCCCAGCGCATGCCTCATGGACTCGCAACTGGTCAGGCCCAAAACCCCTACCCCGATCAAGACAAGGCCCAACCCCCGGATCCACCACCCGCTCCCCCTCCTCATGGCCTCCCTCCTTTGCGTGCTGTTTGTTGGACCACCATGGTTTCCAATCCTTTTTTATCTTTTGGGATTCCTATAGTCAAGGATCTCGAGGATCACGGACAGCGCCCTGTGCGGAGCGACCGCTCATAGTCCTGGAGGATCTCCCGATGGTCGAAGGCCATGTCCGGCGGGAGGGCGTCCAGAAAGAAGATCCTGCAATCCTTGGCGTCATCTCCGGCCCTGGGGCTGCCATCGGCCCTTGCCAGGAACACCACGGAGATATTGTGTTGGCGAGGGTCTCTGTGAGGGTCTGAGTACGCGTGGAACTGCCTCAATTCGGACACCTGCAGCCCGGTCTCCTCCATAGCCTCCCTCCTAGCGGCCTCCTCCAAGGACTCGCCGTAATCGACGAATCCCCCGGGCAGGGCCCAGCCCACGGGGAAATCCCTCCTCCTTATGAGGACTATCCCCTCACCACCATCCCGTTGCCGACATCGGATGATGAGGTCCACTGTGGGGAACGGGTTCCGGTAGGCCATCACCTCCCCTCCACAGTGCGGACAGATGAGCCTCTCCCTCAATGCTGCCCCCTCACCAGGCCTGGTGGACACGTGGGACGTTCACGGTTGCTGAACCAGAAGTCGTTCTCGTGAACTGGATCCCAGAACCTCCTGACCCCGTAGACCAGGACCTGCGGGGCCATGGAGGTCTGTGACCACTCATGGAACAAACGATCCACGACCATCAACAGGCCGATGACCGCTCCGTGGCGGGCCAATGCCTCTTGTCCGTACTGAGAGCAGGTGGGATACATGGGACAGCGGTCCCCGTCTACCCGCGAGATGGTCGTCTGGAAGAACCTCATCGCCTCCCGAAGCGGGGATCCCTTGGGTTCGGCGGCCGAGGTGACATGACCGCGGCGCTCCTCCTTGGGGGCCTTCATCCGATCCGTCTCCGACTGGCAGGCCCAAGGGAAGACCATCGTCGCCCAAAACATGCTCAGAAATAGACCCACAGAAAAGCGGAGTCCGGGGGGGCTCAAGGAGGGTCTCCTCCTTCCTCTGTTCGCAAGGGGGGGAGCTCCTCGAGCGTTCTTTCCGGCAGACGGATCTCCTCCAACAGCTCCCTATGAAGGGCACGGTTGTACTTGTGGGCAGATCCCACAGCGCTGAAGATGTTGCCCGCGTACCAAAGGAGCTCGGCCGCGGCCAGTCCCCCGGCCAGCGGTAGGTTATCCCTCTGGATCGCCTCCACTGTGGCCGAGGCGAAGGCGGCGTTGACCGAGAAGACCAACCCTGCATCGAGATACCTCCCGGTGTAGAGGTGCCCTGCCCCGGGCAGGATGGCCGCCAAGGCGCCCGCGACCCAGGGGGATTTCTCAGGTAACGGGGTCCTGCCCCGGACCAGAAGGGCCCTCTGCGAGCCCCTCCGCCCCAGAGTGCTCTGCTGCGTGATGGATTCCAGGAGCCGGACTGCCTCATCCCAATCCCCCTGAAGGGCGTGTGTCTCCCCGATGAGGTACTCGGCCCTTGCCCTCAACTCGGGGTCCTTGGAAACCCGGACCACCTCAAAGAGGGACTCGCGTGCCTCCCCGAGGAGGCCGAGGCGGATCTGACACACACCCATGAAAAAGAGGGCCCTAGCCCTCACCTCTTCCGATATCTCCATAGCCAGCAGTTCCCGGGCCTTCCTGATCCCCTCCTCCCACCACTGCCCCTTGACGTATGCCTCTATGATCCTCAAACGCGCCGCATCGGCCTTGGGACTTCCAGGGAAGTAGTAGAGAAACCTCTTGTACTCGGTGATGGCCCTGTAATACTCTCCCTCCTTCATCAGATGTTGGGCCAGCCCCCACTGCCCTTCGGCCTCCTGTCCCTGGGCCCAGGTGCAAACGGGAAGCGCAAGCCATGCAAGGAGGCCCAGAATGACCAGGAGACGTCCACTGGAGTCGATGGTGGCCATCCTCAACGAGCCCCTTCCCCCTTCTCGGAAAGCTCCGCCACTTTGGCCTTGGCGAGGTGGGCGAAGTACCCGTCTGGAAAGGATTCCTCGATCTCTTTGTAAGCCGCCAAGGCCTCCTGCTTCCTCCCCTGCCTCTCGTAACAACGAGCGATGTTCCATTGAGCCGTCCTTTGAAACGTCGTCCCACCACGCTCCTTGAGCCCCTGGAAACAGGTTATGGCCTTGTCCAGGTCGCCCTTGGCCATCCAGGCATACCCGAGACCCTGGAGGGCCAAGGCCTTCATCTCCTCGGAATCCCTCGACGGAGCTGCCTCCATGGAGGATTCGTAGTCGTGAATGGCCTCTTCGTAGCGCCCGAGGGCATAGCACGCATGTCCCCGATAGACCATGGCCATCCAGCTAGCCCTGGTCCCCTGATACTGCTGAATGACCTTCTGAAATCGATCCACGGCCTTGGCCAAGAGGTCTTTCCTGACACTCTCGTCTGTCTGATCCATGGCGTTCTTGTAGACCTGGTGCGCCTGGGCCTGGAGTTCCATGCCCTGTCTTTCCCTTCGTTCCTGATACTGCCTCCATCCCCAGATCCCCAAGGCCACCAGCAAGAGCAGGACCCCCAAGGCCGCGACCCACTGACTGTATCGCCTCAGGAAGGCCATGGCGCGGGCGCTTGTGGTGATGAACTCATCGGGTTCCTTGAGGAGCTTCTTGCGGGCGACCTTTTCCTTTGCCATATCCGCTTTCTCCTTGATTTTCCAGTCCTTACGATCATATCCGCCCCTTGGGCCAGTGTCAATTGATTTATTCCCCATCACAACCATTGCCTCGGGCCCTCTCAGGAGGGCCCGGAAAGGGGGGATGCTGTCCCTTGACCCTTGTCCCGGCTGCGGGCTTAAGGGATAATCGGTCATACCGACTTCTCAAATGGAGGGGCTCATGGAGGACAGCGGCATCCGAGAGATACTGCAAGGGGCCAGGGTCATCGCCGTGGTTGGCCTTTCCCCGAGGGAGGATCGACCCAGCTACAGGGTCGCCTCGTACCTCAAGGGGTGTGGGTATCGCATCATCCCCGTGAACCCGGCTGTTCAGGAGGTCCTAGGGGAGAAGGCCTACGGTTCCCTGGGGGAGATCCCGGATTCGATTCATGTGGACGTGGTGGACGTCTTCAGGAGGGCAGAGGACACGCCAGCCATCGCCGAGGAGGCGGTGGCGAGGGGGGCCCAGGTGCTCTGGCTCCAGGAGGGGATCGTGAGCAAGGAGGCCGAGGAGATCGCATCGAGATCGGGGCTGCGGGTGGTGATGGACCGCTGCATGCTCAAGGAGCACAAGCGGCTCGTGGCAGCCGGGCCTTGAAGCGGTTGCAGCCGGACGGATCGTTGGCTCGCCCCCTCCGCGCCTTGCACGGGCCGGACCGACTTCGGGGCGAGTGGGAGGCCGGCAGATGTCTTTGCGCCCCTTCGTCATACCTCGCTGAGCAGGAGCAACGGCCATGGAGGACTACAGGAAGGCTTACCGCACAGTGATGGACGACCACTTCCCGCAGGAGATGACCATAATCCTCGGGGACCAGAGGCTCCTTTTCCGCAAACGCACGTGGAGGATACTAGATTCGGACAGGGGGGAGGTGATAGAGAAGGGACTTCGTTACGGGGAAAACCCCGGGCAGGAGGCGGCACTCTACGAGTGGGTGGGAGGCAACCTAGTCATCGGTGAGGCCCAATATGTCCAGCCCGGACAAGGCATGGTGAGTCACATCGGTGATGAGGACATGCTGCAGTCCGGGAAGCACCCTGGGAAGATCAACCTCACGGACGTGGACCGGGCCCTCCAGATCCTCCGCTACCTGGACAAGGGACCCGCGGCCGCCATAATGAAGCACAACAACCCCTCAGGCGTGGCCTACGGGAAGACGCTCGCTGAGGCCTATTACAGGGCCAACATGGCCGATCGGATAGCGGCCTTCGGAGGGGCCCTCGTGGTCAACCGACCGGTGGACAGACAGACCGCAGAGCTCATAGCCGGACATTACCTGGAGGTCGTGGCGGCCCCCGATTACGAGGAAGGGACCTTGGACCTCCTGGCCAGGAGGAGGAACCTGCGCATCTTGAGGATCCCCCGGATGGATCGGCTAGCAGACTACGCGAGACTCCGTCATCTGGAGTTTACCTCTTTGATGGACGGCGGGCTCATAGTCCAACAGTCATCCGTCAACGCCGTCTTGTCCAAGGAGGATTTCAAACCCGCCGTGGCTGTGCATCAAGGCCGGGAGATCCGGACTGTGCGAGAGCCAACGCATGGGGAGTACGAGGATCTCCTCTTCGGTTGGGCCGTGGAGCAAGGGGTGACGTCCAACTCTGTCCTCTATGCCAGGGACGGGGTGACAGTGGGCATCGGGACCGGAGAGCAGGATCGCGTTGGCGTGGCCGAGATCGCCATCTTCAAGGCCTACACGAAGTTCAAGGACGCCCTATGCTTTAAGCGGCACGGGATCCCGTACAAGACCTTGGAGAGGGAGGTCCAAATGAAGCAGAGGGACCCGAAAGCCAAAGAGGAGATCGATTCCGAGACGGACCGACAAAGAGGGGGGCTCCTCGGATCAGTCATGATCTCCGATGCCTTTTTCCCTTTTCGCGATGGGGTGGACGTGGCCATCCGCGAAGGGATCACTGCCATCGCCCATCCAGGGGGCTCTGAAAGGGATTGGGAGTCGATCCAGGCGTGCAACGAGGCAGTGCCGCCGGTGGCCATGGTCTTCACAGGACAGAGGGCCTTCAGGCATTGAGCCAGCGGAGGAAGGGCCATGTACGAGACCTTGATCCTTGAGAAGCAGGATGCCATCGCCATCTTGACCTTGAACCAGCCCCATCTGCGCAACGCCATGAGCCATCGGATGGCAGAGGAATTCCAGGAGGCGGTCCATGAGGTGAAGGAGGATCCACAGGTTCGCTTTCTCATCCTCACCGGCAAAGGGGACTCCTTCAGCGCGGGAGGGGATTTCAACTCCGTGATGAAGGACTTCGAGCTGCCCCCGGTGGAGTTCAAGGGCAGGGTCGTGGAGTTCTACCGGAGGTTTCTCTGCCTGCGGGACCTCGCCGTCCCCACGTTGGCTGCGGTGAATGGCCACGCCATGGGCGCAGGGGCGGCCTTGGCCCTGGCGTGCGACATGAGGATCGCCTCCAGCGGGGCACGGTTCGGGATGAGTTTCGTGAGGCTGGGCGTCCATCCCGGCATGGGGGCCACCTACTTCCTGCCCCGCGTGGTGGGGACCGCCAAGGCCTTCGAGCTCCTCCTCACCGGCGATCCCATATCCGCCCAGGAGGCCCTGTCCATCGGGATGGTCAACCGCGTGGTCCCGCCAGGGGAGCTGCTGCCCACCGCCTTGGCCCTTGCACGGAAGATCTCCTCGCTGCCACAGACCCCCATCCGCTACATGAAGCGATCCATCTACATGGGGGTCCAGTCGGAGCTTCCTGAGGTCCTGGAATTCGAATCCTTCGCGCAGGCCCTCTGCTCCCAGACGGAGGAACTCCATCGGGCCATCGCCTCCTTCAGGGAAAGAGGCCGCTCTGTCCACAAGTCAGGGAGGTAACACCCATGCCAACGACCAAAGACAGGCCGTCTCAAAGTCTGCTCAGGCCGATCAAGCAGGCCATCATGCTGGAGATCCACGGGATACGCTTTTACGAGGTGGCGGCGCAACGTTGCTCCAACGAGGCTTCGCGTGAGATGTTCTCGGCCTTGGCCAAGGACGAGACGAGACACCGTTCCGAGTTGGAAAGACAGTTCCGGTCCATGTTGAAGAGGGGGAGATGGAGCGCTCCTCGTCCTCTTCAACAGCGCGACCTGAGGTTCAAAGACCCGGTGATAGACGCATCCCTCAAGAGGGAGGTGGAGGGGGCCTGGTTTGACTCGGCGGCCCTTCATATCGGGGTCCTTCTCGAGAGACGCGCCGCAGGGTTTTACAGGAGGCAGGCAGAGGCGGCCAAGGATTCGGCGCTGAGGTCACTCTTCCAATGGTTGGCCGAGTGGGAGCAAGGACACATGAGGCGCCTGTTGGCATTGGAGCGGACAGTCAAGGAGGAGATATGGAACAACGCCGGGTTCTGGCCCATGGACTGAAGGGACCCTCTGGGAGATCACCCTAACCTCCACCCCTTGGGGATCGGGACGCCCTCATAGAAGAGATTCCCCTCTTTGTCATGGGCGAACTTCCCCCTGGCTATGTCTTCCAGTGTTCGGGGGAAGATCACCCAGTCTCCCAACTCCTTGAGCCTCTCCTGGTTGAAGGCCTCGGCCTTTTTCAGGTCCCCCAGGTCCGAGAGATCCCATCCAGGCTGGAGGACAACGTTCACGGGCCGCGAGATCATGAGGATCCTCCCCCCATCGACCACAGGCTCTACGATGTGGGTGGAAGAACGAATGGTCTTCTCCCCTGCGACGATGGCGTCCCTCACCGCATGGTCCCCCACGTACTTACGCCTCCCGTCCGCGGTCTCTATGGAGAGATCGGCCGGATGGACGTTGACCCCCAGGAATGCCTCGACGAGAGGTCTTGTCGCAATGCTCATGTACCCGCCATAGGCGGCCGCCTTCACCCCGAAGGGGGAGAGGGCCAGGACCGTCTGACGATCGAACTCCTCCCTGGCCATTAGATCCCTCCTGGAGAAGCCCCTCCTTGCACAAAAGCCGGATAGATCCCTGACGATGACAGGTAGGTCGTATTCCCTTCCGATACTGATGGCCTTGCTGTCCGCATTGTCCGTGAAGATCACCACGACCCGATAGGGAGGGGTCCCCTCGGCCGACTCGAGGCGGATCTGGTGCTCCAGGATCTTGCGGATGTTCGTCCCAGAGCCGGACATCAGTCCCGCCACCCTGAGCGGTCCCTCCGACGGGTCATGAAAAGGGGTCAACTCCATGGCCTCACCCCCCTTTTTCCCGTGGCCACTGGCGGCCAGAGAGAGGCGAGCCCTTGAAAGGCGATGGTTCACTCATCTGCATCCTCTCGATAGACCAACGGCTCTCCATCCTCATATCCATTGGGCTTCCACTTGAGCCCGCAGGCCTTGCAGTAACCATCCTCATCCACAAGCCCGATGCATGACTCGTCCGAGCACAGGACTCGCTCCTCTGGACCCACGTCCTCCCCGTAGTCTTCCTCCTCTTCCTCCTCGGCCTCCTCACAGACCATCGAGGGATCGGAGGGGTCCTGACATGGGCTCACGCCGAAGCTGGAGACATAGGTCTCGCTGTGTTCCTTACCACACACCCGGCAGCACCCGTCATCCCCCACGAGCCCGATGCAAGATTCGTCCGAGCAAGGGATCCGATCCCACGCCTCCTCGCCCTCCTCATCCACGCCCCGGAGGTCGTCGCGAATCCTCTCCCAAAGATCTCCTCCCCTTCCCCGCTCTGACATGATGGGTCACCTCCCTTCACCGCCCGCGTACCATCGAGCGCCGACTCAATCCGTACCGAGCAGCTCGGCTGATACGCGTCTCATTCTCTGCACGACCCTTTCCTTGCCAAGGAGCGCCAGGACCTCGAAGAGACCAGGCCCGACGGTCAGACCGGTCACAGCGGCCCTGACGGCGTTTATGATGAGGCCTGGCTTGACCTGCCACTCCTCGGCGGCCGCCCGGACTGCCTCCTCGGTCTCGCCCAAGGAGAACTCCCCAAGTGCCTCCATACGGTCGGCCAAGAGCCCTAGCCATTCCCCAAGGCGAGGGTGCGCGCGGAGGTTCTTCTCCCACGCCTTCTGTTCCATGGGGTATTCATCCGAGAAGTATGGCCTGCCGAGGGTAGAGAAGTCCTCCAGTGTGAAGAAACGCGCCCTTATCAAATCCACTGTCTTGCGGAACCACTCTCGATCGCTATCCCCGTACGCCGGGTCCCAGAGCCCCTTCGCCTTGAGTTCCCCCTCCACCCATGGCAGGAGCGCCTCCAGCTCCATGGTACGGATGTAATGGGCGTTGATGCTGATGGCCTTGGGGTCTGTGAAGAAACGAGGGCTCTCTGGATCATAATTGAAGATCGAGTTCGCCCTGGACAGTCTCTCCAATGAGAAGGCCTCGATCAATTCCTCCCTCGAGAGTATCTCTCGATTATCCCCTGGGGACCACCCGAGCAAGGCCATGAAGTTGCAAAACGCCCAAGGGAGGAACCCCTTCTCCTTGTAATACCTGACGGTGACCACCTCGCCGTGGACCCGTTTGGAGATCTTTCGCTTCTTGGGGTCCAGGGTGAGGGACATGTGCGCGAACCTCGGGACATCCCATCCCAGCGCCCGATACATGAGGACCTGCTTGGCGGTGTTGGCCCTGTGGTCCTGTCCCCGTATGACATGGGAGATGCGGTCCCTGTGGTCGTCCACCATGTTGGAGAGGACGTAGACCGGAGTGCCGTTGGATCGGAGGATCACGAAGTCCTCTATGTCCGCGTGAGCCTTCACCTCTGTGCCGAAGACCGCGTCTTCCCACTCCACCTTGCCCGAATCCCTGGGGACCTTGAAACGGATCACGAAGGGCTCCCCCCTCCGTTGCCTGGCCTGGGCCTCCTCGAGGGGGATGCGGCGACAGGTCCCGTCATACTGGTAGGAGCGATGGAGACGCATCGCCTCTTCCTTCCTGGCCTCCAGCTCCTCCCGGCTGCAGAAACAGCGATACGCATGCCCGGCCTCCAGAAGCTCCATGGCCGTCTGTCTATGTTGCTCGGCGTAATGGCTCTGGAGGTACGGGCCCTCGTCCCAGTCCAGGCCCATCCATCTCAGCCCATCGAGGATCTCCTCGATGGCTTGGGTGGTGGACCTTTCCACATCGGTGTCCTCTATGCGAAGAACGAATTTCCCCCCGTGTTTCCGAGCGAAGAGCCAGTTGTACAAGGCGGTCCTCGCCCCTCCTATGTGCAGGTATCCCGTAGGCGACGGAGGAAACCTGACGCGAACCTCGCCCATCTCCTTCTCCCTTTCGAACTCGCGGCCGACCTCACTTCGTAATGGCCGGGGGTCCCTGAACGACTCAATTCTAAGGGGACGTCATATGAAAAACAACACATCCCCGCTGACGCCTCGGCCTCGGGATGAGCCCTTCCCACTGCACCACGAGGCCGGGGGCATCCAAGGGACTTGCCCTTGCCTTTCGTGCGCGAGTGGGCTAATTTCTTGACATGGTCCTTTCCTCCTTGTCGTCGCAGGGGCTTTGACTTGATGAGTCACGAAATGCCTCAACTCCCCACCTTGGTCAAAGGACGCCGGCTTCGCGCAGCGATCATAGGCCTCTCCCGGTCTCCGGGGCTCCTGAAGCAGCTGGAGCGGTCTGCCTTGGAGATCGTTGCTGTGGCCGATTTCGATCTCAGGCCTGGGGTCATGGAGGACTTGAGAAGCAAAGGGATATCGGTGTCTCAGGACTACACCGAAGTCCTCGATCGGAGGGACCTGGATTTGATCCTCAATCTGATCCCTGACGAGACCGTGGAGGCCATCATCCACCAGCTGAAACCCGAGGGGGCAGAGGTCGTCCACTCCTCGGCGGCATCCTTTCTCAAGGGCTTCTCCCAAGGATATGTTGTAAGAAAAGCCCTGACCGGGATCCTCGACGAGGTCTCGAGGTTCATGGCGGGGCTCTTGGACCACGGCACCTTCGTGGACAGGCTCCTGAGAAGGACGATGGAGTTGACCGATCTTGAGGGGGCCGGGGTCTGGTTCAAGGAGTCTCAGCACTTCGCGGCCGTCAGGTGTGTGGACCTTCCGGCCTCCTTGCGCGGTTGGAGCCCTCGGATGGGGACTGGAAGCCCCTTCGACCGCCTCGTGGAAGAGAGGGGGGGCTTGACGGTCATGGAGGTAGGCCCCGCGATGGATCATGAGATCGCAGGGGCATTGCGCGATTCGGGTTTCCAGGCCCTCACCATGGTCCCTGTATCCAGGGGGGGGGAGGTGGAGGCCGCCCTGGTCCTCTTCGGATCAGGCCCGATTGCCCTGCCCAAGGATCTGACACCTGTCCTCAGTGCCGTGGCAGAGATCCTCGCCCAGGTCTCCCGGCGGGATCTGGGCCAGCGAGCGGCTCACGAGTCAATGATCAGGGACGAATTGACCGGGCTCCATAACACCGAGCACTTCATGGAAAGGCTGGAGGCTGAGATTCGGCGAGCGAACAGGAGCGAGCACCCCTTCTGTGTGCTCTATCTCCGCACTGGCGCGCCCTCCGGCTTGGGTTACCCGGACAGTTCGGGCGATCCTTCCTTTCTCAGGACCGTCGCCAGGGGATTGATGGCATGCATACGGGAGGTGGACGTCCCAGCAAGGCACAGGGGCAGTGACTTCATGGTCATGCTCCCTCACACATCCGCCTCCGGGGCCTTCCTTGCGGCCCGAAGGATCCTGGGGCGAATCCCCATGTCCCCACCCCAGGGTATCGGGGATCGCCAGGCCATGATCAGCATTGGGATCGCCGTCTACCCAGAGCACGGGGTCAGGGCCAAGGAGCTGGTGGACAACGCGGAGGTGGCAGCCATGCTCGCGGCCAGGGAGGGGAAGGACCGCATCCGGCTTTTCCCCGAGGGCAAGGCTGGACCCGAAGGCCCGGACCCCGAGGCCATCGTCCAGGATTACCCCATGCTCTCGGATCTGTTCCATCTCCTGCAGATTCAGGGGATGAGAGACCGGCGCAGCTACGTTCACGCAAGAGAGGTCGCGCACTACGCCAGGATCATCGGGAGGGAACTGGGGCTCAGCGGTGACAGGCTCAAGGAGCTGGAGTTGGCCGGTTGGCTCCATGACGTCGGCAAGATGACCATCCCCGCCCTGAACGGCGAGCTGGGCATCGACCTATCGCGCCTGTCGGCCCTCAACAAGAAGATCCACCCCGTCGTAGGGTCGTACATGCTCAAGGGGATGATCGGTTCCACCTCGGCGTTGAACGCAGTGCTGTACCACCACGCCCGGTTCGATGGCGCGGGATGGTCCTCCGGCCTCCGTGGGGAGGAGATCCCTATAGAGGCCAGGATCATCGCTGTGGCTGACGCCTACCAGCACCTCAAACAGGCCTTGCCTGGGCCGCACCGCCCTTCCCAGCGGGAGCTCTTCAACAGCCTGAGGAAGAAGGCGGGGCAAGAACTGGACCCGATACTGGTGGAATGCCTCATCCGGGGGGTGGCCGGGGAATGACATCTCACGGAATGCTCAGCCAGGCCATCTCGGTCTTGCAAGAGGCCTTGAGCAAGGACCCATTCAACGGCCAGTTGCATCACGCCATGGCGGGTCTCCTCATCCTCTGTGGAGAGCTGGCCGCCGCGGCCCCACACGTGAGCCAGGCCGAGGCCTTGGGAATTCCCACCAAGGCCCTGCGTTGCTGTCTGGAGGGGCGTGATTTCGCTGAGTAACCGTGGGACCGATCCCGAGGCGGGACTCTTCATGCGATGGAGGAGACCACTTCATAGCCGGCCTTTTGCAGGACCCTGGCGATGTGCCTGACATTGCACTTTTTCAGGCGGAAGAAATATACTCGCTTCTTCTTGAGCCGGTGTCCCGAGATGCTCACGCTGATGATCTCGCCCCCTCTGCTCCTTATGAGCCCAGAGACCCGTTCGAAGGCCTCCGGATCTTCCCCCAGGATCACATCGATCCTCGAGCTCGACTTGACCAGGCCCATCAGTTCGATGAACGCCGCCAGGATGTCAGCCACGGTGATGATCCCCACCACCTTGTCATCCTCGTCGACCACAGGCAACCCCCCGATCTTGTTGTAGTAGATCACCTTGGCCGCATCCTCTATCTCCGTGTCCGAGGTGACTGTGATGGGATCCACGATCATCACGTCCTGGATCTGGAGCTCCTCTATCATGGAGGCCAACAGCACCTGCCGAATGTCGCCCTCTGTGACGAGCCCGATCAGCCTGTGATCCTGTACCACAGGAAGGTGACGGATCGAGTGCCTCTTCATCAGGGTGAGGCAGTCCTGGATCGTATGCCCCTTGGTGATGGTCACCACATCCTTGACCATCCAATCTCCGACCTTCATGGCCCCTCCTCGGTCGAGAAACTGTGATCCCCCTGTGGGCCATCTCTATATTGGTTTGCAGGAAAAGTCAATAACACCCCCACCACAGGGACTATTTGCCCCGCGGGCCTCCGGCCCCCCGTGCCTTCCCCTGGGGCGGCACCGAGGACGGGACAGGCCATCGTGCGGGGTTCGGGAGGTGACCACTGCCTGTGTGATCATCGGCTTGACATGGGGGGGGCCCTGTGCCTAGAATCCGCGGCGGTGGGTCTGTTCGGCCAGGTCCTGGCTCGATCGTTGCACCCTTGGCGTGGCCCGAGAAGGTGACATGGGACAGGAGGGGAAGCCAAAGACTCACGTGGCGGCCTTTGTGGTCTTGGTCGCCCCGTTCTATCTCAACGACTTTGCCAACATCTATGTCAAGAGCTGGCCTTTGTGGCTCTTCATCGACTACGTTGGTGTCAAGCTCTTTCCCCTTCTGACGATCTATTGGTTGGTCCGAAACAAGAAGCTTCGCATGTCCGAGTTCGGACTCACCCCTCAAGGGAGACTCCCCTTCCTTGGGGTATTACTGGCCCTAACACTCCTCGGGACAACGATGGACCAGAACGGTTACGAGATGATAAGAAGGCTCCCAGGCTACTGCGCCCTAGGCTCCATGCCGTCCATCACTCACCCTGTGTGGAATTGGATAGACCTCACGCTGGGGCTTCTGGCGGTGGCCGCGGTCGAGGAGCTCGTCTTCCGCGGCTACGCCCATGCATTCATAGGGAGGCATACTCAGAGTCGGGTGGTCACGGTGGCCATCTCGTCAGCCGCCTTCGGTTTGATTCACTGGAGCCTGGGCCTGCACTCTGTGATCGTCACTGCGGGTATCGGCGCCATGTTCATGGTCGCATACGTCACGACAAGGTCCCTTCCGGCCTTAGTGCTAGCCCATTTCGCCGTGGACTTCATCGACTACGCAGGTGTCATCCCCAAGTCCATATTCAAACTTCCGTGACAGGCCAAATAGGTCCCGGCCCGCCCCCCCCTGCCCAGGGCCGTGACAGGCGGCTGCTATCCCGAGTCCTCCGTCTCCTCGGCCACCCAGGAGAGGTACTCGGGAAGTCCGTGGCTGATGTCCATGGCGATGACCTCCGGGACCTCATATGGATGCAGTTGCCGAACCCGTTCCTGGAGCTTTGGCAGCAGTTCAGTGCGGGTCTTGACCCACAGCAGGACCTCCCCCTCTTCGCACAGCTCCCCCTTCCAGCGATAGATGGAACGAACCCCGGCGAAGACGTTCACGCACGCGGCGAGCCTCTCTTCCACCAGGAGCCTTCCGAGCCGCACCCCTTCCTCCTCACCCGGTGCCGTTATGGCCACGATCACGAAGCCCTTCACGACTGCCTCCCCCAAGATCAGATCCACCTCCCTTCTTCCTGTTCCCATTGCCTTTGGAAATCGGAGAGCCATCGATCCAGCCGGTTCAAGGTGGCAAGGGCCTCCTCCAAGAGCTTGTACCTCGGAGATCCTGGCCTCTCCTTCCAAAGCCTGTTCGCCAACCCCCCCCGAAGCTCCTCCAACCTGGCACGCAGACCAGCCACGACCCTGAGGGCCTCCCTCCTGGTCACATGGCCCAAGTCCAGGTCTTTCATCAGGCGTTGGCCCTCTTCCCTGAGCCTGTCGAACTCCTTGAACAACTCCGCGCCTGAGGGGGGCGTCTTGGGAGGGTCCCCGGCGGACCAGGAGGGTCCTGCCCCGGCCATCGAGAGGGCGATTAGGCTCACCAGGATCGCATATCGCAAACAAGACACCTTGTCCCGCCTCCCTTTGGCGATCATCCTACCATACGTCCCGCGCCTCCGGAAGTGAGAGCGGCATTGACACCCTTTCTTCAGCGGCGTAGCATGGCTGGAGGAAACGGCCTTTGAGACCAGGGGTGTCGGTCGGCCCTTTCTACACAGGGGAGCGGGATGTTCGACCTCGGATTTCAGGAGATAATCATCGTCCTGGCCGTGGCCCTGATCTTCATAGGTCCTAAGCATCTCCCTGAGATCGCCAGGACCTTGGGGAGGGCCATGGGGGAGCTGAGGAGGGCCGGGGATGAGCTTCGGGCGCAGATCAACCTAGAGGCCATGATGGCCGAGAGGGAGGAAGAAGAGCGGCTCAACCCCAGCAACGAAGACCGCCACTCAGCCCCTGACACTGGACCTCCCCCTGGGCCCTCACCGATTGCGGATACCAAGACAGAGGTGGCCTTGACAGCCCATGATCAAGATCAAGGGGAAGTTCCCCAGAAGACTGAGACCTGACGAAAAGGTATCCTTCATCCAGCACCTGGAAGAGCTTCGTTACAGGCTCATCGTGTGCCTCGTATCGGTGGGGGTGGGTACGGCGGTCGCCTACGTGTTCAAGGAGGAGATCCTCAAATTCCTGGCCACCCCATTGCTGCGTGTCTTGCCACCAGGAAATCAGCAGCTAATATTCACCGGGCTCCTGGAGGCCTTCCTGGTCTATCTCAAGGCATCCTTTTTCGCCGGGATCCTCCTCTCGGTCCCGGTGATCCTCTATCAGTTGTGGGCATTCATCGCCCCGGGTCTCTACCCTCGCGAACGGAGACTCGTTGTGCCGTTCGTCTTCTCTGCCAGCCTCTTCTTCTTGGGTGGGGGGATCTTCGGATATTATGTGGTCTTTCCTTATGGATTCCAGTTCTTCGTCAGCTTCGGCGGCGATTTCATAAGGCCGCTGCCCTCTATGAAGGAGTACCTGAGCTTCGCCACCTTCCTGCTGCTTGCCTTCGGGATCGTCTTCGAGCTACCCATCTTCATACTGTTCCTATCCTTGGCCGGGATCGTACGCCCCCAGACCCTCAAGAAGGGCAGAAAGTATGCCATACCCGCCATATTCCTCGTAGCCGCAGTGCTCACTCCCGGGCCGGATCCCATCTCGCAGTGCCTGATGGCCCTCCCCCTGGTCATCCTGTACGAGATCGGGATCTGGGTCTCTGTCTTCTTCGGCAGGAAGCCGTCCGCTGAGGGGGCGACGGTCTCCGAGGAACCGGAGGTGACAGGGACCCCCGCGGGGTGATCCCTGGCTGGGGGCCGATCGTTTCGAGAGGCACCGGCATCGTGCGCAAGGAAAGGACAGGGGTGCCCACCGAGCGCGTCACGGGGGCAAATCGCCCTTAGGCCCTCGCTCAAATCCAACCCTCTTCCGTGTACCATAGATAGGTCTCCCTCAGCCCCTCTTCCAGGGGCACTTGGGGCCTGAAGCCCAGCTCATCCATGGCCTTCTGGATATCACAGGTCCAGCACTCCTGGACCATCTCCCGGACCTTCTCGCGGTTCAAGAGGGGTGGAATCCCGAGCAAACCGCAGACGGCCTCGGAGCCAAGGGCCACGGCCCAAGCCACTGGAGCCGGAACCTTGATGGTCCTGGAGTGCACCCCCATGACTCCCTTCAGGATACCTACGACCTCGCCCCAAGCATGGACCTCCCCGTCCGACACGAAGTAGACCGAACCACTGGGGATCTCAGCCTGGGCAGCCAGGACGATGCCCCGCGCAAGGTCCTTGACGTGAATGAGGCACAGATAGCGCTCCTCCTTCCCCACCCTCAGGTCCCACCCCCTTTTCAGGAGGCGGAAGAACGCCAGGATGTCCCTGTCCCTGGGGCCATAGACAGCTGGAGGCCTGACGATCGTCACCGGCACTTCTCCTGCGAAGGCCATCGCCATGCGCTCGGCCTCCAGCTTGCTCATTCCGTAATGACTCACAGGATGACATGCATCGGTCTCCCTTCTGGGCCTCTCGGGTTGGCAAGGGCCGCAGGCCGCCAAGGAACTGACAAGCACCACCCTTCGAGGCGCCTCCGACTGTCGGAGGCACGCCTCCAGGACGTGACGGGTGCCCAAGGCGTTGGCCTCCATATAGGATGCGTACC
>FWPV01000758.1_pt1 | contig 97884 bp, 78 predicted proteins | sample 2228371 | NCBI WGS metagenome assembly FWPV01 (sample SAMEA103939776, study PRJEB20133) | metagenome
TCAATTCGCACACGGCCTTGGCATTATCAGTTACATCAGGTTTACCGCTGATCGGCGAGCCGGTCACCGTCACCGTATCCTCGTTTAATCCAAGGTCACCCGGATACTTCGCCTTATACGACGCTGACTGCCCAACCTCCAGCACCCCGGGCGTTCCCGGCCACGCTATATCAGTTATCGCACCAGCAATACTGTCGGTTGCCTTCACATTGATCAGATTCTCGTCCCCGCAGTTCTTTATCGTCCCAGAAATCTCTATGTCACCAGGATAACACCCGCTCTTCGGCGTACACTCCTTGGTGACCTCTATGCACGGTGTGGATGGATAAAACAACGTCGTCGAACCCTGCGCCCCACCAAGCACTTTGCTCGGACACTGATAAGCAATTAAATCAGTGGGCGCTGTTGCCGCTGACGCAAAAAATTGCCCGCAGGGGTCTAACGTAGCTATGGAACTAACAGCCAGCTTCGAAATTACTACCAGTATCTTCTGCTGCCCTGCTGCCAACGCTACCCCTCCAGTGGGCGGACACCCGCTGTTGTCTACCGGTTTCATCGTGATCGTTACCCCGCCATTGCCATCATCAACACAGGAAGCAACCCCAGAGTCAACGATATCACAACCAATGAAATCAAACGTGTCCGGCAGTCGTGAACCATCACAGTTGGCATTGATGGCACAGGCATCAATCTCCAAGATGCTGTTGGCAAGCACTGCCGGTATCTTGGTGCCCCCAATAGTAACCGCACTTTCATTGGTGATGGCTACGGTGAATTTTACAATATCGCCGGTCTTTATAACGTTGGCGTTTGGCAGGTCTAAGGGATCACAAAAAATCGGATCCGGGTTGCCCTGAATCTGTGGGCTTATTTGAATACTACCACTGGCAAAAATTGCCTCTGCTTTCGGCGTAAATGCTAACCCTACCACCAAAAGCATTACGAAAATATACCACGACTTCTTACACATATACTTCCCCCTTTCTGTTCTCAGTTATTCGTTGTTGGTTCTTCGTTCTTCCTTCTTAGTTGCCGTGTATTTTTTTACACCCCCTTTCCTCTCAGCTTCTCTGATTAATAAAAAAGTTATTTATGTAAAAATTATACCCATTTTTACATTTTATTAAACTATATTTAGTAATAAATGTCTATGGCGAAAATTGCTTTTTAATAAACTAAAATTGCTTTACAAGTAAATATAATAAATTACATTTCGACCCGATTACAATATCTTGTATGCTTACATTAATACTAAAAACTTTGATTGTCAATGTCATTTTAGACAACTTAATTGTCCCAAGTAAATCCCTCGAAAAAATATAACTATATGTTATTACTTTTATTTTATTGCTTTATTCGTCACGTTATGAAATCAAATGATCAGTGTTCCTTATCCGAACGTATTTTTATGCCAAGCCTATTCAGCACTCGCTTCTTTCGTAAATCCTGTATTACTTGCTGAATGCTCTTCTTGAGATCCGGACCTGCCTCGATGCTGATTGCGTCCAATAAAACGATCATTTGCTCGATTTCTGCCTGACTTATTGTTACCGCTTTTCCTTGGACAATGTATTGAACCTTGGGCAGCAGGACATTCAACAGATATCTGGCTTCTGCCGCAATAGAGGGATTTTTTACCAAAATCGCCGTCACTTCTAATGAATGTTTGTAGAATAGTTTTACATACAATCTACCGGTCGGTGTCCTGCGTAAGACTTTATCCCGGTACTCTCGCACTAATCTTAACTTCCCCTCATCACCATTAGAAACCTCTTCAATGGGGCATACGCGGACAGTTGTTGTCGTTGTGCTGACTGGCAACGATGTAGTTACCACTACGCTGCTGGTAGTGGTGAGCGGAAGAATTGTTGTTGTCTGAACACTGCTTGTGCTCGTGGATTGCGGCACTGAACTGGTGGTCGGCGGCGGAAAAACGGTCGTTGTAGGCCTAACCGTAGTCGTGGTTGGTTGCACAGACGTGCTTGAAGGTGGATTAGTAGAAGTACTTAATGCTGATGTCGTGCTTGTCGTCGGCGCAATAGAACTCGTACTAACTGACGTCGTGCTTGAAATCGAGCTGCTACTGCTCGTTACCGCGGTGGTCGTGGTGACAGGAACTACCGATGTTGTTGTCGTCGGCTGAATGGAGGTGGTAGTCGTTGGCAGTATGCTGGACGTCGTGGGCAGTGCCGAACTGGTTGTTGTCTGTTGAACTGTTGTTGTGGTAGTAGATGGCATTATCGAAGTCGTGCTGGTTGTCAGCTGCGACGTGGTGGATGTTGGCTGTAGGCTTGTGGTTGTTGCAGCCGATGTCGTTGTTGTGGGTTGGACAGTTGTCGTCGTTGGCAGAACTGACGTGGTTGTTGACACTGATGATGTTGTCGTCGGTTGAACTGATGTTGTGGTGCTCGACTGGGACGAAGTCGTGGTACTTGATGTTGTTGGCTGCACCGACGTGGTCGTTGTCTGCTGAACTGATGTTGTGGTAGTAGTTAGAATTATCGAAGTCGTGCTGGTTGTCGGCTGCGACGTGGTGGATGTTGGCTGTAGGCTTGTGGTTGTTGCAGCCGATGTCGTTGTTGTGGGTTGGACAGTTGTCGTCGTTGGCAGAACTGACGTGGTTGTTGACACTGATGATGTTGTCGTCGGTTGAACTGATGTTGTGGTGCTGGACTGGGTCGAGGTTGTGGTGCTTGATGTCGTTGGCAGAATTGACGTGGTCGTTGTCGGTTGAACTGATGTTGTAGTGCTCGGCTGAATCGAGGTCGAGGAGCTTGTTATAACTGACGTGGTTGTCGTCGTTGGCTTTATAGTGCTGGTAGTAGTGGAAGTACTGCTTGTTGTATTTCTACAATTATCTGTCAGCACCTCATCTATAACCCACCCGAAAAATGTTCCCTCATTGTAATCATCAGTGCCAATACAAAAGCGGAAACGCACCATGTGCCCTGCCAGTGGACTCAGCTCAGCCTGACTTTCTATCCACGGCAGTATTTTCCCGGAAAACGCAGCCCTGCCACCCAGTAGGTTGGGGTTTCCGGAATAACTAATAATGGTCGCATTGTATCCGTTATCTATAAACAGCGGCCCGGCATCATTCCAGGTTGTTCCCCCATTAGTGCTGTATTCAAGAACGCCTCCGTCATAAAATTCAGAACACTGACCACCAGGGCAATATGCATCAAAATCATATTTATGTATAATATGCAGATACGCACCTGCCGGAATAGCAACATCAACAATCATCTGTTTGCATGTGAGCGAGGTCGTGGATAGATCCTGACCGTATAAATAATAGTCTGTATCAAAATTAATAATACTCCAGGGGTCTTCTGATCCTGTAATGAGTATAGTCTGCCATTTCAGAGAGTTCTCAAACCCATCCTCAAAATACACGAGCGGCGGATTCGTGCCGCATTCCTGGGAGGAGCAGGTTGGTGCTAAAGTCAGTATGCATGCTGCTGCAGCAAAACCAGCAAACAGAAACCGCGCTATTAGAATACGCTTCATATCCCCCCTTACCCTCCTCCCCATTGATTAACCGCTGGTCATTCTTTTGGCGGCATTATTTATTGCAGGCTCACTTTTATGCCCATTGTGCCAAGAATCTTTTCTTGGCTTAAAGCATGCTTAACTTGCATAATGGCACGGGCAAGCTCCGGACTGGCTTTACTGCTGATCTCATTTAGAACCGAACTTATTTTATGAAGTTCTGCCTCGCGTATGGTGACGGTCTTACCCTGAGCAGCGCTCTTGATATCCGTCTTCAGGCTGTCCACTGTTGCTTTCGCATGTGCGGCAATCAACGGATTGTTCATTATAATCTGGCTCAATTCTATAGAATGGGCATAGAACAGCCTTACATAGTGTCTGCCAACCGGGGTCTTGTTTAATACCGTATCCCGGAATTGCCGCATCACATTGATGCTCCCCATGTCACCGCCTGCTATCGCGACAAATGGACACTGTTTGCCGATAGAAGTTGTGGTGGTAGGCTGAATAGATGTGCTCACAGATATGCTGCTGGTGATGGTTGATGACGAGGTTGTTGGCGGCGGCACAATGCTTGTGGTTGTCGGCACAGTTGTAACAGGAACTGTTGTGGTGGAAGAAGGACGAACAGAAGTGGTCGGCGGTGGTGGTATAATGGTTGTTGTGGGCTTAACGGTGGTCGTGCTGGGGACGCACCGGTATATGCGCGCCTCATCTATAAACCATCCAAGTGGGCTGCCAAAGTCGTTAGAACCGTCAGTGCCAATACAAAACCTGAAACGCACGTTTTTACCTGACAAAGAACTCAGGGTCATGGTGCTGGATTTATAGAGACTGAAACCGGCAAACGCATTGCGCCCACCTATCGGATTACCTGATGAGTTGCTTATGGTATTGTCACCGGTTGCATTATATCCATTAGCGGTAAAAAGCGCGCCGCAATCATTCCATGTTGTTCCTCCATCAGTGCTGAACTCAACCACGCCACCATCAAAGTATTCAACAAATGCTGGATCATCGCTAAAAAACTCAAAATCATGCGCATGCTGAAAGTTCATAAAGGCATTTACTGGAATTGCAACCGGCGCAATCATTTCTTTACAGGTAAAAGACGTCGAGGGCAGGTCTGCACCACGTAAACTATGGGTGCTGGGGGGGAATGGAAACTCGGTGGAAATAGTCCACGGATCCTGGGTTCCCACTTCTAACGCTGTTTGCCAATTGTCAAGCCCGGCTTCAAAACCATCATAAAATAAATCCTGCAGCGTCCCGGAGCTGCACAATTGGGCAGACTGCACAATTGATTCAATTGACAAAAACGGTTCAAAGATTTGAAAATCATTACAGATGGTTGATGTATCTGGGGCCGATACAGAACCCGGATCTTCCTGTGCTGCTGCATAAATATTTCCTAACCAAATGCCAGCAATAATGCATAAAACCAATAATAGGTACCCTACAGTTCGTTTCATGCTTAAACCCCTTTCTAATTATGAAATAAAAAATACGCCATACAATCAAACATAAGATAATGATGATTTTTATTTATATTATGTTTTTATTTTTTTTTTTAGATCTGCCCTGAGTTGCTGCCCCATTTTTTCTTTAAAAATTATTATATATTACCAATATCTAATAGTCCAGAGAAATGTTAATTCTATTTTTCATGTAATATATTTATTAAATAATATCTTTTTATATAAATAATAATCAATATATAATGATATTTTAAGTTTACTATTTGATTAGCCTTCTGTCATGTTACTCGCTAATACGTGAGAGGAGATGGTATTGCAGAAATGCAAGGCGAAATGAAACAATCGGTCTGAAAACCGGAGGAAGAAGCCGTGGATGGCGGCGAAATAATGAAAGAGACAAAAAATGAACCAAGGCTGCTAATACGCAGCAGGAGGAGTTTTATCGTTTTCCTCCCTGTCCGCAGCAGGTTTCGTTTCGTGGGATAAGTCGTTGAGGGCAATTTTTCTGACCAGTTCGGTGAGAGTGCGTTCGTTGTCTTCCATTTTGATGAGAAGCTGCAAAAATCCATACACCAGCACGACGAGGGTGAAAAATATCAGTGCGTTAAATCCACTCTTAATGCCGGTAAATGTGGACAGCCAATGCATACTGAAGTCAGGGAAAATTGCCACCAGAGACACACCGGACCAGATCGCGCATAATACGAATAATTCCCGCAACGTGCGCCGGTGGCGCAAAAATTGCGATACTGCCTTGGCAATCATCACGGCTGCAAACAACGGCACTAACAGTTGATATAAGGAAAAACTCTGCGCCACAATTTACCTCATTAATGTTCTGATAATCAGGCGAAACACGGTGGTCAAGCCGGTGGACAGGTTCTGGCCCTTTGACAGGGAATAGGGTGTATATTCCACCGCCACCGGCACTTCGGTTATTTTGAGGTTGTAGTGCTGTGCTTCGCGGATAATCTCACTGCTGAATTCAAAGCCGTTGGCGCTGAGTTGAATCGTGTCCAGCGCTCTTCGGGAAAACGCTTTAAGGCCTGATTGGGAGTCGGTGAGCATAATGCCGGCGAGTAAAAAAGTAATTATATTGGCGATGCGATTGAACACCTGCCGCATCACGGGAATATTGTTCTCGCCGTTTAAAAAGCGCGAACCGATCGCTATGTCGCTATTCTTTTCTGTCAGGGCATCTATCAGTTTTTTTATATCCTGCGGTTTATGCTGACTGTCTGCGTCAATGGTAACAACAATATCAGCATGAAGCAACTTTGCCGCCTCTAATCCGGTTTGTGTCGCAGCCCCCACCCCGCGGTTTATAATGTGGGAGACAACCATTGCACCCGCCTCCCGGGCTCTGGCAGCAGTATGGTCCGTGCTGCCGTCATCAACCACCAGAATGTTATGGAAACCCACCTCGCGGCATGACGCGACCATCGCCTGAATGTTTTCTTCTTCATTGTAGGCGGGGATAATGATAACAATTTTCATAAATCGCGGTGATTTTTTTGTTATGAACTGATCCTCATTCTTACAACCCAAAGCGCTGCAAATATGCAGGCATTACCGAACCATATTACATTCATTGAATCCGTTGATTGTTGCTCATATTGTGCTTGTTCGCTCCCGTGCAGAATGACGCGCTTTACATTGACGAACATTGTGTAACTATAATAAATTGATTAACCGGTATCAAGATTTTAAGCCCCAGTTTATCTGTTTGACTTAATGGTGCGATTTCATTAAGGTATATCGTCATTTTAGACAATATATTGAAAGATTGCTTTCTGCAACTTCCGCTTCCGCTTTATGAAAAAGTCAAAAAAACAGCAGAAAAAAACCACCCCGCCCCCCCCCACTTCGCACTGGCTGTCGAAGGCACAGCCACATATTGTATCGGCAACTGTTATAACCCTTGCTGCCATCTTGGTTTATTCAAATAGTTTGAGCGTCCCCTTCCAATTTGATGACCAGATTTCCATTCAAGGCAATCCTGCAATCAGAGATATCAGCAACCTCAAGGCAATTTTTCAGTTCTCTCCTACCCGCTTTTTTACCTATGTCACGTTTGCCGTCAATTACTATTTTCATGGGCTTGACGTATTCGGCTATCACCTCGTTAATCTCATCATACACATCTGTGCTGCAGTGCTGGTGATGTGGTTTGTCCATCTGCTGCTGATGTCTCCGGAGATGAACCGTCTCATGCCGGCAGCGCCAAAACAATCGCTTGCCCTCTGCGCGGCGCTGGTTTTTGCTCTGCATCCGGTGCAAACACAGGCAGTTACCTATATCGTGCAGCGTCTGGCATCGCTGGCAACAGTTTTTTATGTGGCAACGATGTGCCTCTATATCAACGGGCGGCTCTTGCAGCAAAGCGATGCCACACAAAAATACGCTATCTGGTTTTTTGGCGCTGCGGCAACTACTGCCGTAATCGGCATGTTCACGAAGGAGACCGTTTTTACCGTGCCGTTTGCCATCTTGTTGTATGAATATTACTTTTTTCGCAGCACCGTTGTTAGTCACTGGAAATTTCTGCTCCCGGTATGCTGCTTCTGCCTTTTAATACCGTTAATCATATTCAGCACCGGCTCAATTGACTTTGATAAATTGCGCGCCATGCAGGAAGGGCCGGAAGGCATTATCTATATTTCGCCACTGGAATATCTTTTCACCCAGTTCCGTGTATTGGTAACCTACCTGCGCTTATTCATGTTCCCCATAAATCAAAACCTTGATTACGACTATCCCTTAGCGCGGACTTTTTTCAGCATCGAGACCGTCATAAGCATTTTCGCCCTTGCAGCCCTCTGCGCGGCAGGGGTATGGTCGTTCTCAAAACAGCGGATTATATCGTTTGGCATTTTCTGGTTTTTTCTGACCCTTTCCATTGAATCATCCATCATACCCATACGAGACGTCATTTTCGAACATCGGCTATACCTGCCCATGGCTGGCCTGAGCGTATTGCTGATAGTACTCCTCTATGAATGTTTGCGTAACATAAATCTTCGGCTCTTTTATGCCGTCGTCGCTGTTGCGCTCGTGGGCAGTGCATTACTCACCTACCACCGCAATAGTGTGTGGCATGATGAGCTGACACTCTGGAATGACGCGGTAAAAAAATCACCCCAAAAGGTGCGGCCATATAACAATCGAGGACGCGCTTACGGCAACATGGGCGAATATGATAAGGCGATGGATGACTTCAGGCGCGCTATCCAGATTAATCCGCGCTGTGCAGAGGCATATTATAATCTGGGACTTGTCTATGCGTTAAAAGGAGATGATGAGAATGCGTTGAAAAACTACGACCAAGCCATTGCACTCTACCCCAATTATGCTGCCGCCTATAACAACCGCGGGCTGGTGCTGGTCAACAAGAAAGCGTATGACCGGGCGATTGCAGATTATGACCAGGCGCTGCGCATTACCCCGCGCTCGCCGGACGTGTATTACAATCGCGGCCTTGCTTATTTTCACAAGCAAAATTATGACCAGGCTATTGCCGACTACAGCCAGGCTCTGTTACTAAACCCGCGCTATGGCAATGCATACCATAACCGCGCTGCTGCCTATTACACAAAAGGGGATTATCAAAAAGCCCTGCGCGATTTGCAAACGATGCAGCAGCTCGGATTTGCGGTTGACGCCCCATTGCTAAAAACGCTGCGCGATAAAGTGAGGAAACAATAATTTATTATTGTAAGTATGCCTCTTATGAATACTGTATTAACAAATATTCAAAAGCAAATCTCAACCCAATGGCTGATAACATTATCTGCTGTCATGGGGCTGGTCTTTTGGCGACCTCTGGGGGTTTTTTTTATCCCAGGCATTTTAATCATATTTTGCCAGGCAGCAACCCGCGTTCCCTTAACATGTTTACTCTTATTTGTCATGGGGACTTCCCTGTCATTCTGGATCGCGTCTTTCTGGGTTTTGAAATTTCTTCCCCTGTCACTAACGCATCTTTATCTTTTGACTGCAATCCTAACCGCGTCATTATTGATTTATTATTTATTGTTTCTGAAACAAAACGTCAGCATTGTTTATAAACGTCATGACGCTGTCTTACTCGTCATTTTTTCATATATTCTCATTTTAAGATTATTACCACTCTATGATTGTATTGCACCTTCCGGCGCTGATATGAGTATGCACTCATACATAACCGCGCTGATCGTTAAGCATAATGGTATCCCCAACAACTATTACCCCATCCTCGGCATTCAAGAGTTCTCCTCTTTTCCCGTCGGATTTCATACGATAAGTGCCTTGATCGCTCTGGTAGGAGACATGCAAGCCTATAAAGGGGCATTCATTATGAGTTGTCTGACCTATTTTTTTCTCACCGCATTTCTCTTTACTTTTTTGCGGGCGGTATTGCCTTGGGACATCGCTATATTATCCTCGGTTGCATTTACTTTTTTTACTGAAAACCCGCAGGGATTTATCGGCTGGGGAGGCAATCCTACAATTTTTGCTCTTGCGTTTTTACTTTTTTTTCTCTCGACCATAGATAAAATCAACACCGATACAAAGCTTTTTATATTATTATCTTCGTTAGCATTAGCCGCGATTTTTTTAACCCACAGCATTATCTTCGTGCAATCGTTCTATATTGTTGGTTTCTCTCAACTTGTATATTTCTTATTCAATAAAACGCACCGTACATCGCATTGGTTTAAATATGGAATTATGGGCGCATTGTTTGTAGCGATTATCCTCCCCTACCTATCTCATTTTAATTTCTCTATTGCCACGGAACATACCCAAACATGGATTAAAAACTGGGTGAGAAATTCAGGACATGTATGGCAGGGCAATTTAAATAATTTTGTTTGGACTATCCCGGCGTATATTGTCAATTATATATTTGGCAAATCAGTTTTTTGGTATTCATTATTTGCCTGCTTTGCAGGATTATGCATCTTATTCAGGCAAAATCAGAAGTTGTGCATACAACATATTGCCTTTTTCGCTGCCTGCGTACTGCTCATATTAAACGCAAAGTACTGGCTATTGCCATTATCTTACGCTGTATATCCAGAGCGTGTCGCAACGATGGCGGTTATCCCGTTAAGCGTACTCTTTGCCTATGCAATAGACAGAGGCATGAAATCTATTAAACAAAAACATCTCCATGCTGCTATCAAGATATTCCTGATTTTAGCAGCACTCCGGTTATCGCACGAGACCAATCAATTAATATTTATTGACAGAATTAAAACGTTTTCACCGCTCACCAAAGAGGATGTAAAGGCATTTATGTGGTTGGACGAGCATGCGAAGGAGAATGATATTATAAGGAATAATTATGGAGACGCAGGATTGTGGATACCAGCCGTCATCTTCAGAGGGGTTACGCATCCTCACGTCAATGTTGTGTATCTTGATAAAATGAAATCTTTAGGCAGCCCAAAATATGTCTATATAGGCAGTAAATGCGTTTACCCTGAAAGTTGCCAACTCAACAATGATTTATACAAAGACAATGAGAAATACAAATTAGTGTATCATTACAATAAAGTTTATATATATCAATTACGGTAATCCGTTGCTTGCAACATAGGAAACGCCGTTGTTTCCCATGTCTATTCCATCAGTGATGTTCTGCGAGAAGAATTTCAAACACTCTGCTGCTTCAAATATATTACTGTAATACAACCCGCACTGTGCCGCTGTGCAAAGGGTTTTTAAAGCGTCATGGGATTCGGGAACAAGCAGGGGCAACTTGTTTCGCATTAACGGGATTACTTCTTTATACGATACGGTGACATCAACCACCCAGAGCAGAATGGCTCTGCTTATCTCATCCTCGCCAGCCCATTCCCGCATAATAAATCGGTACCTATCCCCTGCTTCCTGTAAAAACATCTCAATCGCCCGGCCACAATCAGGAAAGACATTTTTTCCGACACAAAGAATATAATGTGTATCAGTTTTTTTCTGTGCCGGACTTTTTTGAAGCTGTTCATATAATTCCATCAGTAAACCAACCTGATTCGCAAAAGTATAGCCGGAGATTTTTTCGTAGGCATTCTCACCCAGTCTTTTAAGATCATCAGCATCATGCATGCACCTGTTCATTTTCAACGCCAGATCACGGGTATTACCCGGCGTAAACAGGTAGCCGGTTACTCCATCATCCACAAGCTCAGGAATGCCGCCGATCCGCGATGCGATAACCGGTATGTGTGCTGCCATTGCTTCCGTGATGGAGACCGGTTGATTTTCAGGCCAGATGGAGGGAAGGATCAAAACATCCGTTTCCTTAAAGACCCGTTCTATCTGATTATGAGACACTTTACCCCAAAACTGCACCCGATCCTTTACCCCCAAATTCTTCACCTGATTCTCCAGTGCGCTCCTCTCCTCACCGTCGCCTATGATGTTGACCTGATATTTTTTTCCCTCGCCTACCAGCGGCAATGCTTCTATGATGGTCTGCACGCCTTTATGGCGACCCAGATAACCAATATACGTGAACCGCATTGCTTCCCGCCTGCTTATGCGTTGGATGTTTGCGAATCGCTCGATATCTAACCCATTTGCCAGCACCTGCATTTTTTCTGCCGGCACACCCGCCTTCAGGTAGCGCCCCGCAAGATAACCGCTGGGGGATATGAATGCGTCGATATAATCAAACTGAGAACGGATGAAGTCGCGCCGCATCTGCATCGGAACGTTAATCCACCCGCCTCCCGACACCGACGCCCTGCACTCATAACAGGACGTTCCAGCGCCGTCGCATATCGTAATATTACTTTTCAGCAAGGTGTTTTTATAGCAAATCGCCCAGTAATCATGGAGCGTCAAGACGGTTTTTATGCCGCGACATTTTGCGACACGAAACAGCCCGACCGAAAGTCCACCGACATTGTGAAAATGAACCACCTCCGGCTGAATGTCATCAATGAGCTTGCCAAACAACTCGTCAATGTTTTTATTATAAAAGTTTATATAATCACCGCTGAAATCAATGTTATGCAAGGTAATGCGGTGCACCGGTATGGTTTCATAGACATTACATTTTATTTTGTATTGTCTGCGGCGATTATTCAATTCACCGGCAAATACTGCAACATCACAGCCGACATGCTTCAAAGCTTTTGCCTGGTGATGCGCAATGAGTTCAGCACCGCCAATAAAATTCGGCGGATAGGCATTGGTGCAAATCAGTATTCTTTTACCTTGCATAAACGTCGCGGATAGCCTGTTCAACCTTCTTGCCGATAATACCCCACGTGTAATGCAAAAGAACTTTGGTGCGACCGTTGCGGCCTTTGTGCATTAAATCATCTGGCGCAGCAAGGGCGGCTTTAATCGTTGCTATTAAATCCGCCGTGTCTCCATACCGGCAAATAAAGCCATCGTTGCCGATAACGCTGGGCATCGCGCCTTGATCGCTGCCGATGACCGGTTTCCCACACATCCATGCTTCAAGAAAGACGATGCCAAATGCTTCATACTGAGAGGGCAGCACTAACAGATCGCAGAGATGCAGCAGGTTCACCTTTTCTTGGTGCGCGAGCACGCCCAGATCTATGATGTATTTTTTTTCCGATGCCTCGAGTGCGGTGTACAGGCGGTCATACCAGTCAATACTGGGGCCGATTAAAAACAGTTTAACGGGAATTTCTTGCCGGATGGCTTTTACCGCCTCAATTAACTGTTGCACGCCCTTTTCTCTTGTCTTTCTTCCGATAAAGACAATGACCTTCTCCTTGTCTGTCAAACGGCACTCTGTCGCCAGTTTATTTTTAAACGCCGGCAAATTATCGGGTTGATACCGCTCAGGATGAATGCCATTACCGGTAACATACAGCGCAGCCGCGGGGATGCCTTTTCCCGCGAGATATGTTTTCTCAAATTCTGATACCGTCAGTATGCCGTCGCATTGTTTCAGTAACCAATAATTAGCGTGCCGTTCATAATGCGGATGCACGGGATGGAAATGCGGCACAACCAGAACTTTCTTCCGAAATAGTTTCGCCCAGAACAGCGCAATAAAATTGTGCGGATAGGGTATGGTGTGCAACAATACCACATCCGCCGTTTTTATTTCCCGCCACATCCTGCCATACATCTCAATGGAGTGTGGACCATAAAAATAAAGCTGGAACTTTTCATCAAGGAGTTTTCTCAATACCCCGTGATAGAGCGAATGAACAGGCAGGGATCTTTGATACCTTCTGATGCGCACCCCCTGATCCCAGGCAAGGCGACCCAATGCGACCGTATGCTCGCAGTCTAACGGCTCGCGCCAGAACTCTTCTTCCTTGTTGACATTGAGTGTCAGCACCTGCACCTGATGCCCCTGCTTTGCCAAATAACGGCAGACCTCTTGGCACCAGGTCTCAGACCCTCCCACCGCAGGAGGATAGCGCTGGATGACATTGAGAATGTTCATGGGAGTAGCTGCTGGACGATTGACAGCCCGTCAAGCCGCTGGTTTTGGTCATTCAACAGAATGGCGTGGATGATATAGGCGCCGGTTTTGCGGCACGTCCCCCGCCAGCTACTGTCCGGCAGGTGCGATTCACCGTCAATACAAATGGCAAAGGAGTCGCGCCAGTTGTAATTGATGACCACGCATTTGGATTCATGGGCGTGCAGAACAACCTGTTTGGTATAATATGCATAATGTCCGTCCGGGTGCACCTGAAGGTCTTTTGCGTAAATATCAAGCAAAAGGTTTACCGCGCTGCTGAAATCGGTATCGTTGACCATGTGCAGCTCGTAACGAGAAGTGGTCCCCGGTATGACAGAGAAGGACTCGGTGGAAAAGAGCGAAATGGCTACCGGTATGTTATCTTTGCGACAGCAGTAACGGAGCAGCGCGACTGATCCTCTGAATATTTTTTCGAGGTCTTTCAAAGCGGTCTTAAGCTGTGCTCTGGTGCTATTCACCGTCAACTCGAATAAATCAACCGGAACCGGGCTGCCTGGTGCGCAACATTTGCCCAATTCTTCCCGTTAGCCAAGCCCTGTGTTGCACCATCAACCCTTATATCCGATTACGGCATAATCTTTTTCCACTGATAATAATGATTCGACCGGCTGATTATCAGCAGGCTGTTGTTCATTTTTATTGACCCGCAGGATAACGGTGTTGAGAAAACCGCACGATTGCATAAAATACTGCAAGGTTGCCGGCGGAATCGGCCTTTTATGAGTCGGGTCGCTGTAAAATTCACAGGCACCGACCATTAAATTTTCCGGATTGGGGGTTTCAAATATCGCCATGCCCCCCGGCGCGAGAACCCGCAACGTTTCGTCAAAAAGTCGTATTCTGTTTCTCAATGTCAGGTGCTCAATCACATGAAAGCCGGTAACCACACCCATGCTTTCGGCCTCAAGGTTTTTAATATAATTGATCGCGTCATCTTCTATAACATCAAAGCCTGAGGATCGGCATGCTTCAATCATCCGATGATTAATCTCCACACCGATTGCCCGGTAGGCATGCTCTTGCAATAATTCCAACCATTCACCGCGCCCGCAACCCAGGTCAAGCATCGTCATGGTTTTAATCTCAGGCGGCAATTGTTCCAGATACGGCATATATATACCCAGCCGCCGTTTTACTTCTTCCCGCGTTCCCCGGAAGTTTTCTTCAAACGCAGCATAAGAAGCTCCCCGCATCATCTCTTCTTCAGCCAGCGCCTCCTGCAGCTCGTCAATTGCTTCCGTGAACTCATGCTCCTGGGCAAGCATTTTTTGCTGAAACTCCCGAAGCTGCTGGAGCGCGCGCTGTATGGTAATATGCAGACCCCTTAATTCGTTGGCAATAACGTTGATTTCCGCAAGCTGTTGTTGAATATTGGTCAGGGTCTCTTTGTCAGCCTTGGTGTGCGATAAGTGCTGGATCTGTTGTTTTACCTGCAAGAGTTCCGCCTGACCGGCTTTTTCTGTGCGCAGGGCTGTTACTTCCCGGCGAACCTGTTCAAATGACGATTGGTCGGTTTTATTGCGCGTGACCGCGTCAATCAGGGTATTGATGGTTTGAGCGGTGGCAGTGAGAAACATCTCAAGCTCTTCTGCAAATTCCCCGGCGTTTTGCCGTATGGCGGTAAGCTGTGCCTGGGTAAACGCTTCAGAGCGATAGATACTGTTGATAATGCGCGGCAGTTGTAAAATACCTGCTCCCAGCCGAACCAGGTAGCCAACCATCGGAATCCTGCACATACTGTTAAATACAAACGGTAGTACCAATCCGCGGATACGTTTTGCCACATAGCGGCCTTCCGTGGAGTAGCGCAGTCTTCCTAATACGTCAATTTTATTAAAAGCGCCGTTTCTGAGTTTTGTCAGGTAATAATGGTACCCCTGCTCGTCCGGCTCCCTGCCCAGAATACCCCGGTAGGCATTACGGATGAACAAACTGTCATGATATTGAAGAAAGTCGGCAAGTGAATACGCCGTGCGAAATTCCAGCGCGTCGCCGTCGTTGACCCTGCGCACTCGCAGACGCGGCGGAACGTCAACCGGGTGCAGGTCACCGCAGGTATGGCTTGCTTGCGGCTGTTCTTCCGGGTGTCGCCCCGGAAACAATTGCTCGTCGTTTCGGCGCCGGGCAGCCCGGGCTTTTATCTCGCGCATGATTTCATCAATATTGATTTCGCTCATCGTGTGCTCGTCCCCCGTACATTTTTTTAGGCAGGGCAGGCAAAAGGACTACGATGCACCATGCACGGTTACCTGCGGTTTTAATCGCAGGAGTCCGCTGAACATGAAATCACTGCCTGCTACAACCTCAAATGATTTAATCACATCAACCCAATGGAAACACTCATGCACATGGGTTTCGCGGGTGTGTGCTGCTATGGTCAGCGTGTATTTGCCGGGCCCGATATTCAGTTCCGGGATGACATATTTCACCACGCAGCTCTTCTCTCGCTCCAGGCACAGCGGCATATTGAGATAAAACGTATTAGTGCCAAAAATGTCCTGGCCGAATTTATCTCTGATTAACATACCAACCGTTGCCTCGGGGACATCTTCACGCGCCTTCAGCACAATCTGCACCGCGCAAGGTTCACCGCTAGTAAAAACATCGCAGGCAGCGCCTTGGCCATTGAGTAACGCAACCGCCACAATTTCCACCTTTAAATTTCCATATGCCATAACCTTGCCGGCGGCGGTCTGCAACAATACATTATGCCCTTCCCTCTTTTTCGCAAGCAGAAAATTGTAGCTGTTAATAACCCGTTCAGGGTCGCCGCTCTCGATGATCTGGCCATGATCCAAAAGTATCGCCTGGTCGCTCAGCACTTTGATTGCATTCAAATCGTGTGACACAAAAATAATCGCCCCACCCGCTTCCTTGAACGCCCTGATGCGCTCCATACATTTCTGTTGAAAATACGCATCGCCCACCGACAGCGCTTCGTCCACCACAAAAGCCTGCGGTTCGGCATGAATGGCGACGGCAAAGGCAAGGCGCATGACCATGCCGTTTGAATAGGTCTTGAGCGGCTCGTCTATAAAATCGCCCAGTTCGCTAAAGGCGACAATGTCGTCTATCTTGGCATCTATTTCCTGCCGCGTCATACCGCGCAGTGCAGCGTTGAGATAAATGTTCTTCCGGCCGGAACATTCATAATGAAAACCGGTGGTGAGCTCAAGCAAGCCGGTAATTCTGCCCTCAACGTTGATCGTTCCACTATCCGGCAGCAGGATACCCATAAGCAGTTTGAGGAGGGTTGATTTCCCCGCGCCGTTTTGGCCGACTATACCCAGGATCTCGCCGTTACGAACCGCAAAATTGATGTCATTAAGCGCAGTGAATTGACGATGGCAGTGGCGTCGGAACACTATTTCTTTGAGGCGGTCTGCCGGCGATTTATACAGTTTAAATGTTTTGGTAAGCTGCGAAACTGCGATCATGGGATTGCTGAAATGCTTTGGTGGTTCTCAATAAGCGATGCAAACAGATTTACCGTCTGCGCTGCCGATTGGTGCCAGCTAAACTGGGTGGCACGCTGCAGCCCGCGCGCAACGAGTTCGCTTTTTACCGCTGAATCTTCTATGACCCGATCGATGCGCCCGGCAAGCTCATCCGGATCGCGGGGCGAAAAATAGAGCGCGGCATCACCAGCCACTTCGGGCATGCTGGCAACGTTGGAGCAAATAACCGGGCAGCCGCAGGCCATTGCCTCAAGAACCGGAAGCCCAAAGCCCTCATAGATGCTGGGATAGATGAACGCGCCGGCGCCGCTATACAAACAGGCAAGCGTCTCTTCAGAAACATAGTTGACGATATGGACCCGCCCGCGTAAGCCGCGTTTCTCAATTACCTCCAACCAGGTCTTTTCTCCCCAGCCTCGCCAGCCGGCAAGAATAAGTGCGACGTTATTTTTTGTGCGGGCAAGTGCATCAATGAGAACCGCTATGTTCTTGCGCGGTTCTAACGTTCCGACAAACAGCACATAGTCGCGCGGCCATCCATGCTGCTCACACATCAGTGCAACCTGCTGCGGGGGCCGCGGGTAAAAATGCGCATCGGGCGCTTCATGAATCGCGGTGACGGCATCCGGTGATATGTGCAACTTTTCAATAATCTCCCGGCGCATAAATTCGGAAACGGTTATAATGTGGGTGGCATAGGCCAGACGGCGCTTAAAAAACCGGTTAAAAAACCACACCCGTTCCCGTGGATGTGTTGCACGATGGTCAAGGAGAGACAGATCGTGGAGCGTAAACACGATGGGAAGCGTTCGGATTGCCGCCGGCACAAAACCTGTTTCATGATATATGGTGAAATGATTATGCCGGCACGCCTTGCGCAACAGTCTTTCAAAGTTAAGCCACTGCAGGGTTCGTCCGCCGAACACAACCGCATCGGGCAATTTCCACGTGTGCTCGGTGCGACGCATCCAACCGTTTGTTTCTGCCGGTAACGGCATCTCGCTGCGTGTCTGCGAGCCGGTGAAATACGTTACCCGAATGTCCGGGAAACCCTGTATTGCCGAATACAGGCAGCGCACATAGCGAGCTATACCAGTCAGCAATCCGGTCAACGGCAGCGCATTCACGATAATATGCATACCTGTTTTACTCATACCTTAAGGTAGGCGCACAGTATAAAAACGCCGCATAAAAATACTGCATTATAGGCGATGAATAAATATACTTTGCTATGGCTGACGATGGTTCGCCAGGAAACATAACTGGCGATAAAAAACAAACCCGACCATAGCAGTAGCGTAATGACGGTAATCATAAGAAATCTCTCACATCTTTTTCAAGCGCGCGAAACAAGAGGTATGCAAGAAAAATCAGCCCATGCGTCATAATGGTGAGCACAATCAACCCACCATACCAGGGAGCGTCATGAAAAACAAAAATGCTGCGATAGGATGCAATGACTATATGCGCCGGATTACAGAGCATGATTTTTTTTAAAAAGTCCGGCAAAATGTCCTGAATGTAAACAATCGGGGTAAACCAAAACCAGAGCTGAAGCAGGATGCCAATAACTTCCTTGAGATCCCTAATGAAAACGGTCAGGGTGGCGGCAAGCAAACCAAAACCAAAGGCAAATAATTGCTGCAGATAAAAGAGATAGGGAAGCAGTATCAGACGCGCGTTAAACTGGTAGCCGGTAAAGAACAAAAACCCAAAGAACAGCGTCATCGCGATGACATAGGTTATGGTTTCAGATAAAATGATATAAATAAGTAGCGACGGGAGGGATAATTTAACTTTGGATATCAGGTGTTTCGTGTCAATAAAAACTGAGGTTGACCGGTAAATAGAATTGGCAAACGCCGTCCAGGGCAGCAGCCCCACGGTAAGATAGATGCTATAGGCGTAAAATTCGGAACTGCCCGGCAACCGCGCGCCCATCAGCTTGCCAAAAATGGCAATATAAATAAAGAGACTTACCAGCGGCCAGATGAACGCCCACACCGAGCCCAGAATTGACCCTGCAAAACGATCGGAAAAATCTCGTTTGGTGAGCTCAAGTATCAACGATATATTAATCATGGTTATCTGACAGGGCCTTTGCTCAGGTAATTAGTTCCCGGATGACCTCGTCGTATGCCGGCAAAGCCGTTTCCCACGAGAACACCTTCGGGGCAATCATGTCAAAATGGTTATGATACATGCGTATGATACCCAAAGCAAGCGCCCGGCTGTCGGCTTTTTTCACGGTAACGACCTTCCCAAAGACCACTTCGGGCAGCGAACCGGTTTCGGTAACAACAACGTTTTTCCCCATCATGCAACTTTCAACCGCTGAAAAACCAAACCCTTCGGATAACGACGGAATAACTACCGTATCGGCAATATTGATATAATCAGGAAGGTCTTCAAGCGGAACCGGGTCAATAACGACGATACCACTGGTCTCTGCGCGAACCATATCTATGAGGCGCCTGGCGCGCCGGTATTCTGCCCTGGTTTCACGGCTGAGAATCAGCAGCAATACGCTTCCCGGAATCGCCTTGGAAATTTCCGGAACCGCCTTGATGAGATACGGCAAGCCCTTTGACCCTCCAGGCCGTCCGAAATACAGATACACAAAGGGCGCATCGCCCGCCAGCGATTTTCTCAACGCTGCATTCACCGGCCGAGGATAAAACAAGCTGCCATCAACGCCGTGGTAAATCACGCGGATGCGGGATTCGGGAATGCCGCATTCCAATAATTTTTTTTTTGTGTAGTTACTAAAAGCCAGATAGCGGTCAAAACGACGAGTTACAATGGCGCGTTCATACCAACGGAAAAGAACATGACTATAGGGCTTGAAATATCGCCAGTGCTCCGCAAGAATTTCATGCACCAGAAGGATAGATTTCTTCTTGAATTCACGGGCAAGCCAAAAGCCGGCGAGGGCCGACGCATAGGTGGCGCACAGTATCACGTCAGCAGTTACCGCCAACCGCCGCGCTTGCAGATAGGCAACGATACTATGCAGGAAGCGCGGAACGCGGACGGTGCGGTACACATTAACATTGTTGATAGTTTCTCTGCTTGGCTTTATCCCCTGAACTGTTCTGGTGATGACCGTGACACAATGGTTGCTGCTGAAATATTCAGCAATACGCTTGTTGACAACTTCTGCTCCTCCTATATACGGATAATAATGGTCGCAGAGTATTAATAAATTCATGAAAATTATATGCTTGCGTTATATCCTAATATTTTATACATAAGCTATATTATTTAACGTAAAATAGCAACATTACTTTGGCCGGTAAACCATTGAGCATGTCATCATTGGCAGGAATCAGTTTTTGAAAATAAGCACACTCCTGTTTGTCATCTTTTCGCTCATATCCTTTGTTTTTTCACGAGTTTTTGGCGCTGATTCGATCGGGTCGGCTTTTTGGGAAATACCGCTTACAGTTACCCAAAACACTGTTTTCTTGTTGTTTTGTTGTGCATTGGGGTTTTTTTATGCAGTTCGCAGCGCCCACCCGTTTCGTCTGTCACTGTATCCTCTTTTGCTCACCGTTTTTTTTCTGATAGTCTTTGTGTCATTAGCTGCACACCTGGGCGCTTTGTCTCAACTGCCGGCAGATGGATATGTTACGGTTGATTATCATCCGGTAGAATGGGCAACGCACTACACCAATCGGGTAGGGCGAATGTATCTCACCACACCGCTGCTGCTTTTAGCAGCGCTTTTCATATGGAGTCGCTCAAACAATCCCTTTTCATTGCTTCTGTATCTGCCGCTCCTGTCCTTGCCCTCAAGTGCTGTGGCAGCATACCAGTATTTTATTGACCGAACGTTTCTTGCTGCCGACCCAGGCATGATCTTTGGCCTTTCTGCGCATGGGTGCGCCATCGGCATATCCGTATATTTTTTGAGCATCATTGCTCTGGCGGGGATCTGTTTACATTACCGGAATCGTTACAAGTATCTTTTTGTGTTTGTTTTTTTGGCAATGATCGGAACGCATATATTACAGAAACAACGAACCGTGCAAATTGGATGGTTACTGGTTGCCGGACTGCTGCCTGCGATGTATCTCTATGCGGCAGCAGGCACCCGCACAGTTTCTAAAATGATTAGACGCCTTGCCCATGCGCTGGCAATAGGTGTCGTGGTAATTGCCGCAGTTATGGTGTTGGGAAAGTATTGTTTGGCTGCCCGCGACGCGTTGCACCAGCGTCTTTATGCCGCACACCCACAGAAAACACAACAGGACGCCTCTTTTATAGACGATTTCAAAGCAGCGGTGCAAAAACGCGACAGCGCCCGCATCTATTATGCCATTCCTGCCATTCATATGTTTTTGGACGCACCGCTTACCGGCTGGGGGCCGGCGGGCTATCAGCATAATCAGCGTAACTACCAGCATCGCTACAACATACCGGCAGGACCGATTCATAACGCAGCAGACTATTACCTTCAATTATTGGCGGATTTAGGTTTAGCGGGATGTCTATTGGTTCTATGGATTCATCTATATCCGCTCTGGATGGTATTTAAAATCCGCGACCGAATTAACGGCACACCGTATCGGCTCTGTATTGCGTTACTGTGGAGCGCATCTGCCATATGGTTGCTTCTCTACATAACCGGTCCGCATGTGGATTATCTTGAAGTGCTGTGGCCTTTTGCCTGCATCCAAGCTGTCCTGGTGACCATTGCCTGGCAGCACGGGTATCAACCGAAACAAATGAGTCATGCCACCGTTATTGCTCTTATTGTTGCAACAGTGTCAATCTATGGTATTGGCAGCCTGAAAAATGCCTTCGAACATCACGCGTATACCTATGCGTTACATCGTTCCGGGATTGTCAGCGGCGGCTATCGTCCGGAATGGCAATTTGAAAATAACGGCTTCAAACGGTGGATATGGACCAAAAGAGACATGCAGTTCAAGACTGTCGCAGCGTCCGATTATTGTCTGTTTCTCATTGCAGCGAGTCCCTATAATAGCACACTTCCTCACGGCCTTACGGTAACGCTGCGGGTGAATGGGAATCTTTTGGATGCAGTGCATTTTATTAACGGCGGAACAAAATCGCTGTGTTATTATGTCCCCGGCTTAAAGGGCACCGAGGCATTATTTTCAATTCATGCCAGCAGAACATTCACTCCCTCTGACCAGGGAAATACGAATGATTCTCGCGAATTAGGGGTTATGCTGCTCACCACGGTCGCCAAAGGTGATGACGGTTCCATTGCCGTGAATGGCATACCAGTATCCGATTCCGGGTACCCGTTTATCCGCGTGAAGGAAACGTCAAACCGTCCGTTTCATTTTACCAATACAATTTTTCTCGCAGAGCTGCCGCACGGGGAGTGTGGATTTTATGAATGGGAGACCTGGGGTGCACAAAACGTTCCGGCGTGGCCAAACCATGTTCCATTGCGGATTCGCTGGACTGGTATGCGCGCCTCGATGCCGATACCTGATTTCTGGAAACATACCAACGGCACTCTGTATGTCTATGCAGCGCATCCAGACTTAAACCAAGACCCGGTGACGCTGACCATTTATGCCGGGGAAACCAAAATAAAAACAGTTACATTCGCCCAGCACGGCTGGCTCGCAATTCCCATTGCCTCTTCACTGATTTTGCGTCATGATATGTTGACCTTGCAGGTGAACCGGACATGGAATCCGCTGTTGGCAGGTGTATCAGCCGATGCCCGGGATCTGGGCGTCGCACTTGCCATCCCCCAGCCCTAAGAGGTAGTTGAAAACCATAAACGCGCTGAGCAGAACCTGTTTCCGGACAACACACAATGATTACCTTTAAAACAGAAGCAGATCGGCAGGAATTGTTGGCGGCATTGAACTGCAACATGAACGAAGAGTTTCGCGCTACCCTTCAATACATCGCCCACCGCATACTGGCAAGAGCTGAAAACCCGGTACTTGCTGAAGCTTTTAAGTCCGCGGCACTTGATGAAATGTCCCACATCCTCTTTTTCTCTGATCTGATAACGAAATACGGCGGCATCCCCCAACTGCAACAGTGGGATATTGACAGAAGCACCGATATCGTCGAAATGCTGAAGCAGGATATTATCCTGGAGCAAGCTGCTCGAAAACGCTATGCCGCCCAGCTTGCACAATTCAGCAGCTATGCCGAGTTCTGTTCAATCATAAACAGCGTGCGCGCGGACGAAGAAGAGCATGAGCAGGAATTCACCAGACATCTGCACGAGAAACGCTGATCCTCGGCAAAGATCAAACCAACTATTTCTCCGCATTGACGCTCATTCTATCTCAGGATACTCCTTGGCATAAATGAGTTTCCCTTTTTTGTTATAGGCTTTCATGCTCGTCTTCTTGCCGTTGCGAAAGGTGCTGACGTATTGCACGGTCCCATCCGTGTAAAAGCGTTTGGCTTCGCCATCAAGTATACCGTCTTTATATTGTTCTTCCGAGAATATCTGTCCGCTGTCATAGTAGTTTCTCACAATGCCGTGGCGTTTGCCATTGGAGTATGTTCCCTCAAAGCTTATTTGTCCTTTTGGGCTGTAATCTTTTACCGTTCCCTCAGGCACACCGTGACGGTAGGTCTCTTCTTTTTTCAACGTTCCGTCCGCGTAATATTCTTTTTTAACACCTTCCATTTTGCCATTGCTCTCGTACCATTCGGCCTTCAATCTGCCGTTGGGGTAAAATTCCTGCTTTAACTCTCCGGCATAGAGAAACGGAGTGCATAGGACATAAAAAAGTAACCCGGCAAGTAATCCTGTGTGACGCATGGTTTGTACCTCCTTCTATTGTTCTGTTGCCCCGCTGCGCGGTATGCGGCCGTAGGTTCTGGTTAGGCTTGCAAGATTATCAGCACATGACGCGGCAATCTGGTCGGTCATCGCCCGCCATTCCCAGTTGCCGGTTGCGCTGCCGGGCCGATTCATCCGCGATGCAGCGCCGAGCCCCAGAACATCCTGCAGCGGAAAAATGACAGTATTGGCGACCGACATCATCGCAAGCCGAATAAATGCCGCAGAGATCTCTTCTGCAGACACGTCCCGGCCAAGATAATGAAACAGCCGGCTGCGGTCTTCCGCCGTGGTTTCCTGTTCGAACCACCCCCGGGTGGTATTATTATCATGGGTTCCCGTATAGACCACACAATGAGGGATGTAATTATGGGGAAGATAGGGATGTGTCGGCAAATCTTCGCCGAATGCAAATTGCAGCACTTTCATGCCGGGAAACCCGAATCGCTGCATGATCTCGCGCACATCGTCGGTAATAACCCCGAGATCTTCTGCGATCAGCGACAGCGATGGAAATTTCTTGGTGAGCTTTTTAAAAAAAGCTGCTGCCGGTGCTGCCACCCACGCGCCATTCCTTGCGGTCTGTTCATGTGCGGGAACTTCCCAGTATGCCACAAATCCCCGAAAATGATCAATCCGCACGATGTCATACAGGACCATCGAACGGGCGATGCGTTGCAGCCACCATTTGAATCCCGTTTTTTGTAGAATCTCCCAGTGATATACGGGATTGCCCCATAACTGGCCTGTCGTCGTGAAATAATCCGGCGGCACCCCGGCACGAAACAGCGGTTTTTTTTCCGCGTCAAGTTTGAAAATCTCCGTATTCGTCCACACATCTACGCTGTCAAGATTCACATACATCGGCATATCGCCTATGATGCTGATACCCCGGGCATTACTGTATGCTTTCAGAGACTGCCATTGCTTGAAAAAAATATATTGCAACCAGAGCTCGCGTTCAATGTCTTGATCATAGGTTACTTTAATCTCGTGAAGCTGGCGCCGGTTGCGGTCCCGTTGCGGCCGGTCCCATTCATTCCATGGCTTACCGCCGTTCAGACGTTTCAGGACCATAAACAAACCATAATCATCCACCCAGTCACGGTTATGCTCACAGAACTGGCGAAAAGCAGGTTGTCCAATTCCCGTCTCGCGGTAACGATTAAACGCAAGCTGCAACAGATTGGTCTTGTAGGGTATGACCAGCGAATAATCACATCGGCCGGCAGGAAATGACGGCAGGTCTGCAGTATCAGCATCAGTCAAGAAGCCATCCTGCTTTAAGAGCTCGGGACTGATCAGCATGGTATTGCCCGCATAGGAGGAAACGGTACTGTAGGGCGAATTGCCGCAAACCTGATCGGTGGGATTCAGCGGCAGCACCTGCCAGTAGCGCTGTTGCGCGCGACACAAAAAATCAACAAACTTAAAAGCCGTCGTCCCCAAATCCCCTATGCCGAATGGTGACGGAAGCGATGTAATATGCAGAAGAATGCCGCTGCCTCTGGTATGCATACGTTCTTTTATAAAATGATTTTCAGTGTGCTTTTTTATAACCTGAAACACAAAAGATGTCTATGAAGAAAATAAAATGAGTATTTTCAATAGGCTACCAACATTTTTTTATCGTTTGGTGTAGAGATTACAGAAGGTGCTTCTCCGTCTTGTTACTTTATTTTTTTGGTCGTAACCCTGCATCGTGCGCATCTTGCCGCGGGCAGGCAGCTCTTTCTGGGCTGGCATGCCGCGTGCCTTGTTTTCAACGAAGTTATGGGGAGCGTCCCGGAGAATTTCGTGTTGACTCTGTGTTTATAGTAGATTATGGAATAATCTATCATTCACAATACATTTCTCACGCCCTTGCGCCTATGCCGCTTCCTCAGCACAAAACAAAATTAATCGGCACGATTGGGCCGGCTTCTTCCTCGCCCGAGGTTTTATCACAAATGCTTCAGGCGGGACTGGACATTGCGCGGCTCAACTTCTCTCATGGCGATTTTTCAAGTCATAAGAAAGTCATTGAAAACCTGCGCCAGGCATCCCGGCTAACCGGCCGACCGATTACCATCATGGCTGATTTGCCAGGCCCGAAAATGCGCATCGGTCGGCTCCGCGTTGAACCGCTTGAATTAAAACCGCAGGAACAATTTGTCCTCACCACTGAGGATGTCATTGGAGACGCCCACCGCGTATCAGTTACCTTTGCGCGCCTGCCCAGCGCGGTGAAGCCCGGAGACGTCATATATCTCAATGACGGTTTCATTCAACTTGCGGTGGCGCAGGTGCAGGAGCAACACATTATCTGCACCGTCATTGCCGGTGGCGTGTTGCGCTCCCGCAAGGGACTGAATGTGCCCGGCATAGACTTGGGTATCACGGCATTTACCCAACAGGATGCTGCGTGTCTGGCGTTTGCCCTTGATAACGACATTGACGTCATTAGCCAGTCTTTCGTCGAATCAGCGGATGATATTTCTGCTGTTCGCAACGCAGCCCGCGCTCGCGGCCGTGATCCGTTCATTATCGCCAAAATCGAACGTTCCCGCGCCCTCGATCGGCTGGAGGAAATACTGGCTGCTGCTGATGCCATTATGATTGCACGCGGCGATTTGGGCGTTGAAATTCCGATAGAGAAAATCGCCGTTATCCAGAAACAGATCATCCATCGCGCCAATTGTTCAGGAAAGCCCGTGATTACCGCTACCCAGATGCTGGTATCCATGACCGAAAACCGCCGTCCCACCCGCGCCGAGGCTACCGATGTGGCAAACGCTATTCTTGACGGAACTGATTGTGTAATGCTTTCCGAGGAATCTGCAACCGGCAGATACCCGGTTGAGGCAGTCGCAATGCTCCAGAAAATTGCCGCAGCCACTGAACCAAAACAACGGCAGTTTGCTGTGCGCGATATGTTGAGCAGCACCTGCCTCAAAAATGCGCAGAATCTTACCGATCTTGTTGCCCTGGGTATTGAATCAATTATGGAACACTCGCCCGCTGCGCTGGTTTTCGTTCCCGCCCGCAGCGGCGCAACCGCAAGAACCATCGGGCGTTTCAGGCTCCCGGTCTGGATTATTGCCATTTGTCAGGACGAAAACATATGCCAGCGGCTCCGCTTTTCTTATGGCGTTTTTCCGGTATTTGAGCGACGGCCTCCCCGCAACTGGAATCGCTATATCCAAAACTTCTTGCACCAGCACCAAGTCAGTGCAGATGTAGTGCTGTTAGCAGCAGGCCCGTCGGCAACCCAGCCGGAGGCAAACCGGCGCATTGAGATCGTTGATACCCGTTCTTCAGCATGAAACGCTCTGTTGTCATTGCTTGACCTAAATCAACCGGTTCAATTGTTCAGGTGCTTCTGTCTGTCGTGTGAAAAGCAATTGAAAGAAACCAGGAAAGGATAAACCTATGGGAGCAGGCGCCATTCCGCTCGACATTGAAAAAAGGTTAAAGGATCGGCTGAAAAAAAAGTTTGCGCTGAACGTTTATCTGGCTGATACCAGTTACGATGGCGAGGGAAGGATTGATGTCTCGCTGCATGGCGGCAACCCCGTTTTTTCTCCGCCCAAGCAACTGTTTCTTCATTATAAATTGGGAAAATTATCGCGTGCTCAATTTCAGACGGAATATTTTAAATTTCTTGAAAACAGTTTCCTGCAGCATCAATATACGTGGGATCATATGCTGGCAAGCGGCACCATAGTCCTGGTATGCTCGTGCAATGGCGCTGATAAATATTGCCATCGCCAGGCATTCATGAAATTTCTGAAATTATTCGGGGCGGTGTTTAAGGGCACCATGAGGTGATTTACACTCTCATCCAGCAGATACAGTACGAACATCGGTGAAATCGTCGAGCGGCGCGCCTAAATACACTCAGAGCGGCGGGCATTTCATCGTTCCTGCCAAGGCTGCGATTCTTCACTTCCGTTCACATAATACCCGTTGCATAGTGCGCTAAACAACCTTATCCGTGAGTTCCGGTATTATTTCCACCAGATCAAGGTCTCTCAGTCTATCCGCTTTCAGCAAACCGGTCTCTTTCTCCCAGCCACGCAGCTCATAGTATTCATCCAGCATTTTTTCAAATTGCCCTCTCTCCAGCGCTTTGCCTTTGCGCGATATGACCGTATCACCGGCACCCGGAAGCAATAATTCAGGATTGTGCATGCCAAAAACATCGGCGATGGGTTCTACCCGTTCAATGAATTGCGAATCCGGAAGGCAGTCATCCGGCCGGCCCGTCTTGCCAGACTTGAGAAGGATCGCACGATTCAAATTAAAAATTCGTTCTGCCGTGCGTTCCCAGTCGGCCTCACTCACCTTCTTTCCGGTGACAGCACAAAAAAGCTGTCGCTCAAGATCCGGATCTCCCACATGCTGCGGCGTGCTGGCATCGTCAAAGAGCGGCCACACAAAATCACAAAGGATCAATGATTCTTTCATATGTTCACGGTGCTGGATCTTAATGGCAGACAATGCTTTTCCCTCGGTGGTGGAGAAATCAACGGCCTTTTCACTACCCCAAAACTGTTTCGCAATCTGCCGTAAGACGGCGGTTGAAACATAGGATTTTTCTCCGCCGGAGGTATGCCAGAGCGCCCATTTGGTCAAGGGCTCGCATACGTGATGCAATTCGGTAATCATAGGACGTGGCTCAATTGCATAGAGCAGAGCCGACTGCATGAACACTTTGGGTCCATAGGGGAAAGGACGGTCAGCACTGGCAATTTTTTCCGATGCGGACCCCATGAGTGGCGCCGCGCGTGCCACGCCTTCCGCAAGCACCTTTCCGAAGCCCTCCCGCCGGGAGATTTTATCAAACATGCGCTCAAGAAACTCCAGGCTTCCCATCGCGCTGAGCGGCAGTTCGGCATCCTTTTCAGAAATGATGCCTGCCTGATGACACTTTTCCAGCCACAATAGTAAGAACACGATTTCCAGAATACAGAGCGAATAATCATTCGCCATGGTCGTTGCGATAAAACTTGCTTCAGTGATTTCACCATGCAGCTTCTTGTCCCACAGACTGTAAAACAAGGGTGTCTGGCACTTGCGAATATCTTCCCGGCCACTGGCGCTGCGGTGCAGCGTCCGCCAGCACCCCATCGGGCAGCCGTGACAGTGAACTTTTTTTACAACGGTTGTGCCGGGCAGGGTGATTGGATTCCCGAACAGATTAAAATACCCTGCACCGGTCATATCTCTTACTCTTTTGCGTATCTGCTGAATCTTTCCCGAATCAAAGACCGGAATAGTGCCGGATCCGCACACCGCAATTGCCTTCAGGTTTTTCGCCCCCATGACTGATCCAAAGCCCCGTGAACCGCTCCCCGCGGCATCAGTAAAAATGATGCCAATGCGCGAGCGGTTTTCTGCGCCCGGTCCGATGGTCATCAGTTTAACGTTTTCGCCTGCTTCCTGCCGGATAGCTTTCTGCGTGTCACTATTTTTGGCTCCCCACAAATGCCGCGCATCTTTTATTTCCACCTTCGAATCGTGTATGAGAAGATACACCGGCTGTTCTGCCCTGCCGGTGATGACAATCCCGTCAAAGCCGGCCATTTTTAGCTCAGCGCCCCAAAATCCGGAAAGGCTTCCGCAGTAAAACAGTTCCGGCAACATCAACGGGGATTTTCCGCACACCGTCCAGCGCGGCGCAGCCGGCGCGGTTGTTGCCGCTAATGGGCCGGTCATAAAAATAAGCGGGTTATCGGGATGAAACGCATCGTTGTCAATCCGTGCTTCATCCCAGTAAATTTTCTCTCCAATGCCGAGACCGCCAATAAAGCGCTCGCTATATGCTTCAGTATCCCGCGTGGTAATTTTTCGTTCGCTCAGATTAACGTTTGCTATTCTCCCCGTCCAGCCATACATAATCATGTTCTCCGTGGTTACATGTCATATTATGAAACAGATGGCTATCAATGTGCTCCAGCAACTTTCCCTTGATAGAGCACCGCCGTTGCACCCAGGGCACAGTTACAGATATAGCGGCAATTACCATTGATCGTTTATGCCGCGCCGATATATGCCCAGCCTGCCCGTCGGCGCGTTTTGGCACACCGGTTTACATGCCCTTCATCATTTTCTCACCGGTGCAAATAATAGAAACAACCAGCTTGAAGCTTTCAGAAGACCGATGATCAAACAGGTCTGATACACCCCGGCCAGCGGCATCAGGATGGTACCGGTAAACAGCGCGCCGATACAGGCCCCGAGATGATCTGTTGCTTCAACCCAGCCAGCGACTGCCGAGCTGCCATACTGTTGACCGATCAGCACATGGCTGACCAGCGGAAATTCAAGACCGGTTATGAAACCTGCGCCGAAAATAAGAAGCATATACAGGTAAGGAATTGTTAATGCAACATTTTTTTCCATAATACTGCCTTCGGAAATATGTATTGTTTTAATCAAATAGGGAAGTAAAACTGAATAGATCATTAATATTACCTCAACCATTATGAGAAGTTTTATGCCCGCCAAATTTTTCTGTTCAATTTTTTTCTTTACCCAATACCCGCCCAGTGTCAGACCAAACATAAAAAATGCGACAATCAAACCAATCATCTGGTAAATATAGCCATACAGATTCTGAAACGTAAATATCAGGACAATTTCCAGCGCCATCCCGGCGCAGCCCGTGGTGCCGATTGCCCACAACCCATTAAACAAAAAAGGGGGGGTTGTTTCTCGCGTATTTGTCCAGAATATCCGCCCGGCGCAGAAAAACACGATCATAAAAATCAAAGCAAAAACAGCATTCCTGTTCACATGGGTAAAAATGCGCCCTGCGCCCCTCCCGGCGGCAACAGTCTCCCACAGCAGAAGATTGTAAAAATAGGTAATTGGTCTGAAATCAGTATTGACGGGGATATTGGTTGTTGTGTTCAGTGCCTCAGTAACAAAGGCAATCCGCTCAGGTTGCAAAAGCACGGAAAAAAGGGCCGGCGAAAATGACGGGGAGGTAATATTTCTCTCGCGAAAGCGGTTTTCAAGCACTGCAGGATCAGCGGTTAAGAGATGCTGTTGTGAGGCGGCAAAAAAATAATAGGTATCTTCCTGAGGGATGACCAGGATGGACGGAAATACCTGTTCCAGGCTTTTATACAACGACCCTGCATATGGCGATATGATTTCCCCTAAATAAATCGCCGACGCTGACAGACTGATGACCATGATGCCGTCATCTGCCAGCGCGCGCCGAACTTCCTGGAAAAACTCTCTCGTATAAAACCTGTTGAGCGAAGCAGTTGCCGGTTCGGGCGTTTGTATTACAATGACGTCATAGCGTTTCGACGCGTTTTTCACAAACTTTCTGCCGTCTTCAAAACTGAGATGAACCCGCGGATCGCTCGCAATGTCTCGGTCCTCTGCTGAGAGAACGGCAAGCAATAAATTCACCAATTCCGAATCAAGCTCAACATAATCAATCATTATTGCATTATGTTGCAACATCTTGGTCATCAGTCCGGTGAGGCCCCCGCCGATTACGAGAACCTGCCGCGGTGCGGGGTGCTGGCACAGAAACAGGTGCGCTTTTATCGTTGACTGGTATTCGTCAGGATAACTGCCAATGAACTGGCCATCGGTAAAAATATTATATTGACCTGTCTCTCCGGCAATAATGATGTTCTGATAGCGTGAATCCCGGGACGCAATGAGCGAAAGCTGATTATTAAACGTTTTCCATCTGAGTACCGTTAAATAGTCTTCCAGCTTTCCGATATAACCTCCTGCCAAGAGTGTGCCCGCCGTTGCAACGAGGAATAAAAACAGGACACACAACATGTTCGGAGCGCTGCCGGTCCGTTTTGTCATGACATAACAGGCGGCAATCAGCCAGAGCGCCAGCGCGCCGCCAGTGAATATCTGCAGCGGGCGATAAGACGGAATCAGAACAAGTGATATCATCGTTCCGCCGATCAGGCTTCCTGCAGATTCCCAGACATATACCAGGCCAATCCCTGCCGAACCACTCATGCCGTGTTTAAGGATCGCCGTGCAGGCGATGGGGAAAAAACAACCCACAATAAAACTAAAAGGGCATACGCACAAAACAGAACCCAAAAGCATTTGGAGAATGGTAAAATATTCCCCCGGAGGAATGACCAGAATTATTCTGAGCAGGCGTGTAACGGGAATAAGCAGAAAAGGTAGAAGGGTCAGTGTCACCAAGAGAAAAAAGAATATACGTCCGGTGTCCTGCGCCTGTTGCGCGCGTTTCCCAGATATGAACGCGCCTGCCGTAATGCCCAGAAACCAGCAGAAAAAAATGATCCCGATACACAGTTCATTGCCGAAAAAAAGCACCAGCAATTCCCTGATAAAAAAAATCTGGGCGCCGATTGCATAGGCGCCAATCGCAAGCATGAGCGATGAAAATAAGAAAAGAGCCATATCGCACAGTTACTTTTAAACCAGATAAGAAAAGCACAAACCAAGAGATGAAATAAACTATACTGAAAATGTCAGAGGGTGTCAATTTGCAGAGGGTTAAAGATACGATCATCCCGCAGCTTCTTTAACCGTATCAATACATTTTCTTGAAAAAGCCCCCCTCAGGTTTTGAGGACGTTCCTCATCAATTTTTATCGTTGGCTATCGGTAGCGCAGCAGCGTTTTCTGACGTCGCACCCCTACTGTTTGCGCCACGATTCAATTCCGCGCTTTCTGTGCTTGCATGCCGCTTGCCGGCTTTTTCGTGCGTGTCTGGGGAACGTCATCCGAAAGTTTTCGCTTGCGTTTTAACAGATGAACAAGTATGAAGAATTCCTGGTAGCCAAAATCAAGTTATGATTGCTGATACCTGTTCCGGACGTTACCGAGCACGAAAGACCACAAGAATATAAATTGAAGAGAGGACACAGCAGGGGCAAAACATTCTGGTAATGGTCTGCAAAACAATTATTGCTCTTGGTGCTCTTTGGTTATGGTCAAATAAAGCACAACATTTACGCAGGAGGTTATATGAGGATTTTGGGAATTTGTGGCAGTCTCCGGGAGGATAGCAATACCAATAAGCTGGTTAAAAAAGTCGCGGAAGCATCGGGTTGCGAGTATGAGCTTATTTATCTCGACAGCCGGGACATCAAGCCCTGCACAGGATGCGCTTATTGCATGATGAATGACGGCGAGTGCATTATTAAAGACGACATGCAGGAGATTTATGAGAAACTGCTCAGCGCAAATGCAGTGGTGGTGGGCTCGCCGACGTATTTTCTGGATGTTTCCGGCGCGGTCAAATGCTTCATTGACCGCACAATGGCGCTTTATTACCGGGGCATCGGTCCCGACGCTGAAATTGAAGTGCTGGGCAAACGGCCGCTTTCAGGAAAACCCGCGGTCTCTGTTACGACGGTTGCAGGCGGAGGGCATGAGCGAACCAAAGAAACGCTGAAACTGTTCCTTGATTATTGCCACAAAATGAACATGGTGGCTGAAATCGCCGAACCGGTCGGCATGAATGACGTCTATGATATGCCGGACGTCATGAAGCGTGCTGAAGAGGCAGGGAAAAAGCTGGGTGAGGCTCTCAAAAACAATTGAAAGAGAGTCAGACCGTTTGGTAACTGGCCGTAGCATGTTCGCAGAACCGTGGGCAGTGCCTTACCGATCGAAAAATATGTCAAGGGCGCGAATGACGCCGCTCTTCTTGCCGAACAGCATTTTGTAGCCCTTTACGCCGGGATCATGATCAACAACCGTTTGTAAATATTTTTCAAAATTGGCTTTGGCCTGCGCCAGTGCCTCCCCGCTCAGCGGTTGCGCATTGTGCGCCAGATCAAGAAATAGGTTAAGATATTCCCGAAAAACGCCCAGCGCTTCTTCATCCTGCGCTTCCGTAATACGGGCTTGAACGGCGGCTCGGGAAAAAACACTCTGAATATCCCCTTTCACTGCTCCTGATTTCTGCAGCAGTGATGGGTAACGGCTGCGTATCTGTTCCATCTGGTCGAACAGCGCGCTGTCGTCGTGCGTTCCGTCATCACCGGCACGGTGAATATCCACGATAAACATTCGCTTGGTGCCCATCATTACTGCTTCACAGGAAAAAACCGGCAGATCGAGTTCTATCCGTGGACGCAGAAAGGTAGAACGCACCGACATATACACCGGCAACTCTATTTTCATTAATACCACCCGCGAAAATTGCTCTGAGCTATAAACCTCTCCATCTACCCGCACGAGTCCCAATGTCCTCATGGACCGCTCAGGAAAAGGGTATTTCAAACGGACGGGATTGAGGGTAATTCTTTTTTTAATTTCCGCCAACGCAATGGTATGTATGTCATGTAAACTGCTCATGGCTGCACCTCGTTAAAAATGATTATCTTCAAACACAAGTAAAGCCTGCGTGCCTGAAGGCCTGCAAGCTTTACGGGGATGACAGTGCTGTCGTAATGTGGGTGGAAATCTTATGCTGCTTTTTTGCCGATCGCCTTAACGCGCGCTTTCTCTTCCGGCGCCCGCCTGAACGTTATGACACCCTCAAATGGGCATGCCTCCATACAACTAAAGCAGAGACAGCAGGTCGCCGGCATTTCATTATCTTGATTGCGGATATCAATGTAGAACGGGCAGGCTTCTTCCGCCTGACATTTTTTGCATTGCTTGCACTTTGAGCGGTTGTAACGAATGCGCCAGATGCTGCCCTGGGCTGCCAGCCCACGATATGATGACAGCCAGCAGAAATGGGTGCACATTTTTCTCCAAGGCAGCAGCAGCGAACCCAAATACAGGCCATACATAAAGTAGATTGGATACCAAAGCACGCCAGTCAGGTCAAAAACCGTCTCCACAAAAAACATGGGGAACCATGCCACCAAGAGCGTGAAAGGGAAATACGGCGCATTCTTATCCACCTCGCCGCTGATATACATGGCACTGGAGTGGCTCTGTTCATCAATGGCTTTCGGCAATGACGGAATCGGACGCTTGTATCGCAGGTTTTTCAAGAGACTGTCCTGCAACACCGCATTAGGGCACAGCCAGCCGCAGAGGACTCTGCCAAACAGAAACGGAAAAATCGCTACCGTAAAGACATGAAACATTCCCCAGAAGAGCAACGCTACATTTGACCCGTAAATGAACGAATAAGAGGTTGTAACCGTATAGAGCAGCAAAACGGTAAGCTGAACCAGTATGCGAAAACTGATAATGCCTAACCGTTCCTTTTTCGGCGGCGCTTCAACTGTTTTACCGGAAATAAACAAAATATACGGAATAATACAGATAATGAACGTGAGAAAAAAATAAAACCCGTTCTGACCGCTGGGCTCCTTCTCCATAAGCAGCGAGAAGGTAAAAAGCCCAATGATTATCGGGACTGCCCAAATATGCGCGGCAAGTTTTACTCTGCTTACAAAATAGTCTTTATGAAACAGGCAGAAAAAACCGGCGGCAAGAGCAAACAGGATGCTGGGCTGCATAATTTTAGAAATGAACGTTCCATATAGATACACCACTATTGCTGCCGTCAGCGCATATTTGTTGATGGTAATAAATCGCTGTTTTGTTATTTCCACGGTATGTTTCCTCCTCAGTGTGCGGTTAACGCCTGCTGGAGTTTGGGCAGAAGCACCTGCCATTCAGCGGGTGATATCATAAGACCGAGACCGATGTAAACAAGCATAAAAGCAACACCGACACAAACAACGCCAACCCGTTTGGAGCGCCTGACACCGGTACGCCGCGCTAAAAACCACATGGCAGTGAGATAGAAAAAACCGTCAAGTGCAATGTTGCCCCGTGAGCTGCTCACCGTGCTCGCATAGAGCGCTTCAGGGGTTTGCGTGCCGAGGTTCTCAATCAGCGTCTTAATGGCATGCGAGAGCGTCCCGTTCAATACCGCAATTGGAATCAACGAGACCGAGGTAAACCGGAGCGAATCGATATATTTTCGGTCCCGCAATACCAGATGCATAATCAGCGCCAGTATCGCTACCACAATAAAACCAACGATCGCTCCGGACATTGTTGAAAAAAACCGCTGGATATTTTCATTGTCGGTCTGCATGATGCGTTTAAAAAACTCTGCGATGTCAATCAGAAATGGCGGAAACATGGCGCGAAACAAATCAACGGTTTTTGCATCAGAAATACCCCATGCCTTGCCAAACATATAGCAAGGAATGATAATTTCCATAATCCGTGCTGCGCGGGCAAGCGGCGTCTTGTAACTATCATTATCAGCCATGCAAACCTCCTCCGATATCAAAACTGTTCCATGATGTGAAATTCATAACTCTATTGTTTCGGCAGTTTATACCCCTTCATCGTCGCCCATTGGTTAGGCGTCATATAGGACTGTAACGCCAGTCGCGTTTTTAAGTATTCTATATAGTTCAGCTCTTCTTTCAGGCCTTCAATTTCATTAGGGATACCCGCACTTTCGTATTTTATGTAAAAATCCTGCGGCTTTTTCCATTGCCCCGAGGCCATCATAACAATAGAAATGGTTAAATATAATGCCCCGCCGACAATGATCTTTTTTTCAATCGTTTTTGCCTTTCGCGCAACAATAAGCAGCACAATACTCACTAGGAGAAAGACCAGCATAATGACATTTGAGATTTGCGGCATGGCTTCAAGAGGCACTCGAAACGAGTAATTGTCCATATAGATTTCAAACGTCCAGATTCCTAAAAAGATGGCAAACATAAACGCAACGGTGTTTTTCAGCGCCTGCGTCCGCCACAGGATGTGGAGCATGATCCATCCTGCCAGCATATAATAATAACCGCCGAGCATTTTTATATTAAGGTCGCTAAACTGCAGTATTTTCCCCCGGGGGACTTCAATAAACGGGATTTCACCGATAACTTGCCACATCAATATGCCGCCATAAAACGCATACAGATAGCCCCGGCTTTCCTTCTGTGCCGTGCACGCCTTATAAAACAGCCCGAAAAAAATAACGGCCAGAATCGGCAGCGCAAACAGATTATAGTTTTCCACCGGCCTCATGCGGAACGGCAGAAATATCAGCAGCGACAATACGAAATATAAGATACCAGAAAACGCAACAGCAAGTGCCCTTAGCATACTGGTCCTCCTTCTACCATTTCATAATAAAACATAGGGGATTCTACCTTGAAGATAATCTGCGGCTGCAATTGAGGTTATTAATTCGGTGCATGATACGTTATTCTTTTTGGCAATACGCATTCCGGCTCAAGACTCGCATCCATGAGTAAACTCATTCTATATAGCCAAAACGCAACTTTTCTGTCAAGAAAATTTCTTGTTTCAGCAAACAAACGCAAACAGCATAAAAAAAGCCTGTTTCACACGAAACAGGCTTTTCCCATTCTCACGAGATGAAAACAATTACTTATTAATAGGCCTGCTGCAAGTTGCTAATCGTGAACATTTTTTGATCAATATTTCGCACGCCAACGCCTTTACATTCTTGAATACTGCTTCCAGCGTGAATGCGCTGAAAATCCATAAATTGCGTGCCGACAATAATTTTTTTCATTTCTCCCGTTGATTGCAACTTGCCCTCGCCGATCCAATTCTCAAAACACTTCCAGAACCTGCCGATGTTATCATAAATCTCTGTCCACTGAATATAAAAGCTCTCTGGATCAAGATACCAAATGCGCTTGCCATATAAATAGTTCGGATCCTTGCTTTTCACTTCGATGATCACGGTATTTAATCGTTGCCGCACCATTCCATTCGGCATTGCCTGTCCCGAGACCCTCTCGAGACGTTTCGGATCCTGGTTACGGGTGCATAGCAAGTCCTTTCTGCCGATGTATTTATAGGTGTTCCGTGGAATATGCCCGTCCCACAAATATTCATCGTCATATATTAAATCGGAGCCGTCAATAGTGTCGGTTCTCTGTGCTGTAGAAATTCGCCGGATCCGCCGGAACTGGCTATACCACATATATCCGTCGTCACTTTTATTAAAATCAAGATAACGAATATTAAACATCCGGGTATTGACAAATTCCGCCGGCAGCCACATATGAAGGAAATAACCCCTGCGTATTCCCTTTGGATTACTGGTTAACAGGTTTGGTTTCGGATCAACATCCACGCGGCTAACATAATAAAGCTCGGTCATCTCCTGTTTTGAAACCCGTTCCGTCCTGCTGCGTACTTCTACGTTTGGACCAATTCTCAGCCACTGGTAGGCATCGCCATGGGTGTTGTGGTCAAAGTTCCATGCCACTTGAATGCCGGCCTTTGGATCCGCCGTATCAATGTTGGGAAACGGCATCCCTGCTGTCTGGCCATAATTTGTAATAACCCCTTCGCCATCAACGGTAACTTGCGCAGCATATTTTTGCGTTGCCTCACGCATTCCGTTCGTTTCGGTATATTGATTGTAAGGCTCAATAGTAAACCAGAACCCCTTTGGTTCATTCCACACTTCCGGTTTTGCATAAACACCAACATATGACTCGGGAAGAAATTCTTTTATCTGTTCTACATTGCTTTTGTCTATTTTCTTCCCTGCCCAAGTCTTTTCCCATTCCCGAACCTTTGCCAATTCATCATCAGTAAAGGCAGAATTAAGGAAAACAAGTTGTTCTGCATTCCCAATTGCGGGAGCTGCTATGATACATATTGCAAGCAGCATCAGCAATAGCTTACCGATTAGTAACGCATTTCTTTTTGCCCTCATGAATTGCCTCCTTCACCTGAGTGTTATTAAATATCAAATAAATCTGTTCGCAACACCTTGCTTAAAATTCGTATCGCAAGCGCATAAGCACGCTATCCTTGTCATGCAGCCCCTTGTTGGATGGTGTCCGCGACCCATACATTGGGTATCCCAGTTCAAAACGCCAGTGATTTCCGGGGACATAGGCAACGATGGGGCACAGAAAGTATTTCCCAATAGGATTATAGCTGCCGGTAAACATGAACATAAGCTGTTGATGCCAGACAAACTGTTGCACGTTCCAGGCAATTTCAGCAGAGTGAGAAGCTCCGCGCCGATGGCCACGGCCACTTTCGGCAATAATAATGTCATCATCCCAGTTGAACACCCGTTCATAAAAAAAGGTGAGGCTGACATCCATCATCTTATCATCGCAATATTTATGAGTGAATTTTCCAAGCGAAAATTTATCGCTCCAGTTTAGCCCCATACCGAAGGTATCTCGGCCCACGGTATCATACACTGAGCCGCTATCGGCATTGGTACCGCGATTATACGGCTCATCAAAGTTATAAAACCATTCCAGCCTCCACACGGAGTTACGCAAAGCCTCAATAACCGTCTGTGCGGTGCCGCCAATCATTTTATAGCGCGGGTATCTGAACAGTGTCTCATTGGGGAAATAGACTTTCTGGGGTTTCCTCGTTATGGACCCGATAATACCCTTGGCAATGTAATTTGAAAAGAATGCACTGGGCAACTTCTGCGCCTGCGTGATGGGAGCATCGTACAGACCATCGAAATAGACCAGTGTCCAGTCTATATTCCACGTATAGCCGCGCACCCGCAGTCCGTATTCGTAATTTTTCAATTGCCATCCCGGCGCGTCCCGGCGCGCTTTTTCAAACAGCCACGTGGTAACACCATAGGGGAGGTAGGGATAAAACGGATTCGCATCAACCGGATTTGGACCGTAGTGGGTGCCCTCTACCGGCAGGCGGGCGGGACGAAAATCACCCGGAATATACAGCATTTCAAACAACAAGTGTCCCGGCAGCTCAGACTGATAGGTTCCGCGCAGCATAAACAGCCCGAGTTTTATCTCTTCCCATGCTTCAACGCCCGGTGAACCGAGCCGCACATCAATGGGGTTAATAATGTCAACGGTTCTTTTTATATCCGTCTCGCCCCACACGACGATCTGTTGACCGATACGCAAATTAAAGGGGCCGCGAATATAATCAAAATATGCTTCCGAGAGTAAATCTCTATCCTGAGCCCGGCTATACCAATTACGCTGAACATCGGGGATCGCCGAGCGATGCTTGTCATCAAACACCGGTGACAACTCATACCAGTATTTCGTGCCGCCAAAAAAATTCAGTGTTTCTTCGGGGCAGTCCTTGATTTTAAATAACCCTTCAATGACATAACTGAAGCGGTTGTAGTCCAGACGTGTTCGATGATACCGCTTATATTCTTTGCTGTTCATTTGTGTGCGTAAATATGCGGTCTGCTTAATCGTGCCGTTGAGAATAATTTTCTCGTCGGCAAGCCTGACCTCTGCACGGCCTGCAGTAACGGTTACGACGGTCACCAGAAATGCAGTAAGAACGATACCCAAAAAAATAATTTTTCGTTTCATACGGAAAACCCTCCTTTGTTTCATTATATTACTAAAACACAAACCCACACATATCATAATAACAAACATATGCTCTTTAACTACATCCTGTTTGCTATACCCTCTATTAAATCAACACCCTGCTGTCAAGCTAAAAGTTAATCAGGGCCATCCCCAACTTTTTGTATCGCTTGATCCTGAAATGGTATGCAGCTTGCCTGATTCTTACGGCTCGTTTTTGGAAAAGGTCCTGAACAGTGAATCGGATTATTTATTCATCTCCTGGTGAGCACCCGTCCCCATGCATTGCACCTTAATCCCTGCGTTTTGAAGTGATAAATTTGGGTTTAAACAGCGCAATGAAACTGGGCACAACAAAAATCGCGCCGAACATGTTAATCACCAGCACAATAGCCAGCAGCAATCCCATCAGAGCCTGAAACATCAGCTTTGACATTGCCCAGAAGGAAAGGCTCACGATAAGTGTCAAACCGATATACAGTACTGCTTTGCCGGATGTTCCCAGCGCAATGGAAATCGCGTCATTCAAATCACGGCGATTGTCACGGTATTCCTCAATAATGCGGCCCACAATATAAATCGCATAGTCAACGCCGAGTCCCATGCCAACCGATGCAACCGGCAGCGTTGCTGTCGTCAGCGGAATCGGCGGATTATTAAGGGTCATGAATGATTGTGTCAGGAACGTTGAGGTAAGAAGTGGCAGGGTAATAAAGATAGCTGCCACAAACGACTGGAAGAAGACGGTAACAAAGAAAAAGCACATGATAAAAGCTACCAACGTGGTCAGGTTATTGTATTCCACCAGCGTTTCGTTTATACCTGCCTGAACACCGCAGGTGCCGCCTGCCAGACGATATTTGAAGGTGAAGGTGTCCTCGACATCATTAATCACTGCTGTTATCTTCTTGCCGGCTTCAGACTCTTCTTTAACAAACTTATTGACCCGCGCGATCACCTCGGTAATAGCATCTGCAGTCTTGTCGCGCATGAACAGCACAATATTCGCCGCCTTTTCATCCGCATCAATATATTTATCCCAGTCGCCGGGCGAACCGGTGTAGTAAACCAGCCGCCAGAGTTGCTTGAGCTGCCTGTCATCTGTAGGCGGGAACAGCCAATTCGGATCGGAATCGCGCACTGCCCGATTAAAATTGGGTATCGGACCGTTCAGGCTGCCCACAAACATAACACGCTGATTCGGCGTGCGCGACATGTAACGAACAAATTTTATAATGTCGCGGATGACGGTTGGATTACTCTGGGCAAAGGCCTTATCCGTCTCGCACACCACATACATCGGGTTGAGCAGCGGCATGTTGAAAATGATTCTGAACGCATCCACATTATAGCGGTGAAACGGCCACAGAATCTCTGAGCCCGGCACCACATTGCCTACCGGCAGCTTAAACTGCTGGTAAAAGCCCCAGACCGTTACTATCAAGGTTACCGCCAGGATGGGGATTTTTGCTTTCCGACAGATAAAATACCCAATTCCATGCAGCATTCGGTCCAGGAACCCCTCTTTTTCAGGCGTGGTCTGCAGCGGGAAATAGGAAAAAATTATCGGCAGCAGGAAAAAAGCGATGAAAACCGTGCCAAATGCCCAGAATGCGCAGGAAATGGTAATTTTATACAAAATATCAATCGGGGTGATGGCAATGATGATGATACCAGAGGAGTCCGTAATAACCCCGGCAACACCCGGCACAAACAGGCTGGCGATAATTCTCTTGCAGGCTTGCTTTCCCTCGCCAAGTTTGGATGCCTCCTCGCGGTAGCGTTTCACCACCTGCACCGAGTGCGATGCCGACATGGCGCCAATGAGAAACGGGAACACCAGCACCAGCGGATCAAGATTGAAATTGAGCATGGCAAGAAATCCCAGTCCCCATACCGCGCTCAACAATGCAGCAAAAACCGGCATCACCATACCGCGCTTCGTGCGGAAGAAGATCAAAAACATCACCAGCATGCCGATAATGGTATAAACAAATATTTTTATCGCCTGCGGCACATAGCTCTCAATGTAGCCGAGGTGCATGGGGTTTCCGGCAATAGCAACAAAATGATTATCATCTTCATATTTTTTGCGCAGCTCCTGTAATTCCTTATAGGTAACTCGGTAATCCATCTGCTCTTCAAAAAAGTCCACCTGAATCAGCGCCTTCTGGCTATCAAGGGACACTAATGCCGGATAACAGATCGGATTGCCGTAAATAACCAGCCGCAACCGTTTGAGTTCTTCTTCGGTTTGCGGAATATCAGGAAACATAACCGGCACTGACACATACCCCTCGGGCAGCACTTTAAATTCTTTTATTTTCCTGCTGGCTATGGAAATAATCTTATAGCGGTCAACAGCATTGAAGGTCAGCAGGTCTTCCGTAATGCCCTTTACTTTGGTCAGGGTCTCAACATTAAATATGTCCTTATATTTACCGGTGGTTCGCACACCAAGCATAATCAGAATCTGGTTGGCGCCACCGAATTTATCGCGGATCTCGTTGTGGAGTTTAATGTAAGGATGCTTTTGCGGCAGCAGATCGGCAAACACGGTCTTGACCGACAGCTTGCGGCACTGCCAGGCAAAAAACAGGGTAACGATAATGGCAATGGCAAGGTAAACGTTACGCTTTTCTATGACGTGGTCGGCAACTCGTTCCATAAATGATGCTTGTGTAGCCATGTTTCAATCCCTTTCGTAAACGTAATGGGTTCCAACAAAAATGAAAACATCATCGTTTTGTTTTATTTACTCCGACATCATCTTTTCAAACCGCGCCAGAATGTCGTTAAAAAATTCAAAGGCCTTGGAATCATAGGAAAGACCGGAATGAAATTCCCAGTTTTTGCCGCCGTCGTCGGTGCTGACAACGGTGCCGCCTGCCCCGACAATCCACCCTTTATCCGGACTGGAAAAAAACACATCGCGAAACCAGAGTTTTGATTTAATAGTTTCTTCTTCAAATTTCCAGGTTAATCCGCCATCCTGCGAGGTGAGATATGCACCTTTGTCGCCCACACACCAGCCGCGGCCATCCTTAAAAAAAATAGTGTAAAGGGGTAAACCAGTATTGCTGGTGAGCGGTTCCCAGGTGAGACCGCCATCTGTGGTGTGCAGAATTGCGCCAAAATTGCCGCAGGTCCATCCCTTCAGCGCATCAGCAAATGTCACACAAAACAGCGTCGGCCGGGGGCGCTCATATTCATCTTCCAGGCTTTCCCGCTCAAAAATTTTCGGCATAATCGGAGTCCAGGTGGCGCCGCCGTCCGTGGTGCGCACCATGGCGCCCGCCTCCCCTACGATAAACCCGTTCTGCCGGTCAACAAAATAAACACTATTATATATTTTATCAGCTTCCGGCTGCTGTGAAACCCACGTGGCACCACCATCCGTGGTATGGATAATCGTGGAATATTCGCCAACTGCCCAGCCGTACTCCTTATCCGTGAATGATACGCCAAATAAATGCTTGGTGGTTCCTGAATTCTGTTTAACCCACGTGGCGCCTCCGTCGGAAGTATGAATAATGGCGCCGTCAATGCCGATGACCCATCCGGTCTTGTTATCCACAAACACGCCGTCCACCAGCAGGGTTTTAACCTCTGAACTCTGGCTAACCCAGTTTTTGCCCCCGTCGCTGGAATGAAATATGGTTCCATAATTGCCAACTATCCAGAGATTCGCCTCATCAGCGGCCATAACGCCGTGAACATTTTCGCTTGTTATAAACGGTATTTTCGGCGCTTCAAATTTTTCACCGGTTTTGCAGCCGCTACTCACCGCACAGAGCGCCGCCAGAACAAAAACCAAACATGCGCTGTAAAATGTTTTATTCATTGCAAAAACCCCTTTCTTGGTGCTGAAACTTATAACAAATTTCATCCTCGACGTTTCAATACTCATAAAACCTTTTTTTTTGCAAGGTAATTTTTTTCAAGACATTCCTGAAAATTTTTTGTCGTTTGCTATAAAGAAGAGCACAACGGTGGTTTTTTCCTGCCACACCAATACGGTTTGCCGCGCCGGTCCCGAGCCCAGCATCTTCATGCTCGTTATTGGGAACCGTGCCGCATTTATTTATGTTATGAAGCAAGGCAGTGAAAAGCATGAAACCTTGGAAATGATCAACGAGGTGCTGTGGTGATAAAGTGCGGTAATGGATGTTGTGGAGGAAGATAAAAAAGTAACTGCGAAAAATGGCAGGTTTTTGTTGCGACGGCAGACAGCTTATCCGCCGGTTGCGGTGGTGTTCACCCAGACCGGCTGGAGAATGCCCACAGCCTGTTGCACGCCACCGGGAAGAGGAGCCATGACATGTCTTCATCTCTTGTGCTCTTTCATCGCCGTCTTCTCAACGGTTACCTCTCTGGCATCAGCACGCTTGCAGGTGAAGCTCCTCGCCTACAGGACGGGGTTTCCCAAAGCGTAATTCTTTTCCGATACATGCCTCTTGCCCCCGCTTACCAAGCGAGGCTTGCACGACATGAAACCGGTCAAAAGCAATACCATGGGGCAGGCGCTTGCAGTGTTCTTCACACTGCTGTTCTATGCCGGCTCCGGGTGTGGAAAATTTGCTTGACAATAAATGATGCTTTGCACTATTAAATGAGTATACTCATATATCGCAGGATTGTATATGTCAAGAATTATTTTGTTCATGCTAAATGTCTGCGCACCCCTGAATCCCTTTTAACTTCTTGTATTGAATACCACCTTGAAAAAATTGCAGAAAAGAGAACAAAAGAAGAAAACCACGCGGGATGCCATACTGCGCACCGCGCAAAAACTGTTCGCGGAAAAAGGCTTTGAACACACAGCCGTCGAGGATATTACGCGGCAGATTAACATCGCACAAAGCACGTTTTTTAACTATTTTCCGCGTAAAGAAGACATTCTGCCTGAAATGTTTCGCAAAAAACTGCCGGCGATGAAGGATAAATGGACCGCTATTCTTCAGTCAACCGCGCCGGTGAAGACAAAAATTACGGATATCTTCAATACCACCGCTCACTTCATCGCAAAAAACGAGAATATCAGCAGGGCACTCCTGATTACGAATGTCTCTTCATTAAACCAAAAATATGACCGGGTGTTTTTTGAAGAATTCCGCTCTATGGTCGCACAAATTCTGGAACAGGGCCAACAAGAGGGCAGTATTCGCCAAGACCTGTCCGCCGATAAACTTGCCTCTTTGCTGGAGGGAATTTTTAATTTATTTGTCATTGATTGTCTGGTAAAGCGGACCTGTAAAATCTCCTCTGGCGAACTTAATCAGCGGATTAATCTGTGCCTGGAGGGTATTCTGGTCAAAGAATCAATGCCCCTGCAAAAAACAGCCGTCCCTTAATGGCGGGGCTACTCAATGTAATTCTGCAAACAGAAACCTTTACTATCAACTACTCTGGGAGGAATGCCGTGAAAACTTGCTATGATGTAATTATTATTGGCGCCGGTCCCGCAGGGCTTACTGCTGCAAAGTTTGCGGCGGAAAACGGCTTATCGGTTGCGTTGCTGGAGCGCAAAGCTACCATCCACGAAATACTCAGGATGTGCGGCATGATGCTGGTGACGCTTTCGGGAAAGTACATGGGAGAACGCCTCATATACAACGAAGAACTGAAGCGCATCTCATTCCCCCACCATGGGTTCAGCGTGAAATATGACGGGCCGACAAAGGACTTTTTTGCCTGGGAAATCTATTCGCCCGGCGGGGAAAAGATTACCTTTGGCGACTACTCAACCAATGTTCAAAAAGGCAAGGCCGGCCGGGCAACTGCGGTGTATGATAAAAGCGCCTTTTTGCTGGGCCTTGCTGAAGAATGCCGCAATCTGGGGGTCAGCATTTACACCGGGGCAAATGTTGTGGATGTGCGAAAAACCGGCGACATGGTCAATGTGTTGACCGCAGAAGGCCTCAAGGCGAAGGCGCCATTTGTGATCGCCGCAGACGGACGTATCTCTCGAACCGCGCGTATTCTGGGGATGAATAAGAACCGCGGGTTCTTTGGCACGGTTGCTTCCTGGGCCTATGAAATGACCGGTCTTGATCTGCCCAGCCCCTATGCCCTGATTCAACCGCTGGTGCAAAGCGGTGACCCGCCCATGCTGGGTTTTATCATCCCGCGGGCATGGAAACATAACGGCGAAGACCTCTGGCTGGTGATGGTTTCAGATACCAATCCATCCAACGACCATGAAGCGCTGTGCGAATATTTCATCCAGAAAAGCAGATTTGCACCCTGGTTTAAGAGAGCCAAGCGGATTCGCAAGCTGGGCGTATGCGGCAATATGTATGGACCGATTGTTCATCCCTTCAAAGATAATGTGATATTTGCCGGCGACGCTGGCTGGTGCCAGGAGGCTGAGATGAGCGGTGCGGTCATGTGTGGCTGGAAAGCAGGCACCACGGTCAGCTTTGCCTTGCAGGAAGGCCGGCTGAATGAGGAGGGTGCACAACCCTACCTTGCCTGGTGGAAGAAATACCATCTTGACACCCTGGACTATACCGTATTTCTAAAAAATCTTGCCATGCCCATTCTCTGCACGGACAGCGAAATTGACTATATTTTTAGCAAGATCAGAGAAACACTGCCGACGCTCCTTGACCCTTATGAAGTGCCGCGGCATATGGGCAGCGCCATGGCACGGGTAGTTCCGGAAATTCAGGCCGAACGGCCTGACCTATTGAAAAAACTTGAAGGTTTTGCTTCCCTGCCGGTAGAAGTCATGTTGAAAAATACGATCCGTGCTGGGTTTAACGCCAGTTTTTCCATTTAAATTATTTTCCCGGGAGGCACAAAAAATATTTTGTGCCTCCAGTTATTTTAGAGTATAAGATAATTTTTAAACAGTATTAATAATAAAACGCATCCACAATCAAGGGGAGGAAAACATGATGAACCGAAAACATCTTCTTATGGCGGCGCTTTTTATTATTTGCCTGCTGGCACTGCCGACCTCTGGCAGCGCCGGACAACTGAAGGGTCTTCTGGTGTATGATTCTATCTACAGTTCCACCGTTGAAGTGGCATACTGGATCAAGGCGATTATTGGCTATGATCAGCACCTTGATGTAAAGAAAATCGATCAGGTTATTACTGTCAAACCCTACGACTATGTCATAATCGGCAGCTACTCAAAATGGGAAAAACCGTCGCCGCGAATTTATAAGTTTGTGGAAGTGTTTCAGGATGATCTGGCCACAAAGAAGGTGGCGTATTTCCTCACCTGCGGTGATTTTGACGAAACCATGATTTTGAAAACCCCCGGCGGCACCCCGCACCTGATTGCCGGCCGCAATTATCTCTGGGAAATTCAGGAAAAATATCCCAATATTAAGCCTGTGGTTATCGCCGGTTTCGGCGGGCGCCAGGTCTTGCCGGCGCTGCAGGGCACCGATTCATTCATGACCTGGTTGCTGGAAAAACTTGCGAAAGAAGGCGCCGCATGGAAAGGCCTTGATATCTGGGAGTCGCTGGTTCCGGAACGCGTTGAATGTTTTGGCAATGAGGTGCGGGTGAAAATACTCGGCCTTGAACCCTTGTCCGCTGCTGAAATAAAGAAATATCGGGGTTTTTGGAATTCCCTGCAGCCGGCGTCCCTGGCAGATCCCGGCAAGGTGAAATATACCCCAAAACCATACAATGTCTCAGTTAATACCGACCGCGTATATTACAGCCGCTCACATATGAAGAGCACCCTTGATGCCACCATACAGATGATACAGAACTGGGCACAGCAGAACAACCTCACCCTGAAGGAACAGCGTAAAACATTTTTTAATATTTATTATCACGCGATTAAAAGCTATAACGGCAAGGAACTGACCCTCCATGTGGTTGCTGCCACGTTTCCCGAAACGCCGGGAAGCGTTCATGTGTCATTCCGCTCCTTTGACAAACCAGCCATACGCAGCGGCGCGGAAGAAGACATTCGTAAGGCTGAAGAATTACTCTGGGCACAAGGCAGAAAGATTGAAGACCGCCTCGAGACTGCCCAGTCTGGGTCAGAATAATCGAGTTACGCAGCTAAACAGGGGGTACCTAACACATGAACATCATAAAATGGCTGTTGATTATTCTCATCGTCTTAATCGTGCTGATTTTGATTGTCACCGCGGTTCTCAGAAGAGGCGGCGATCAAATGTATGCGCGTTACGATCGTTATGCGCGGGAAGCACTGTCCAAAAATTTTTCGCTGCAGCAGTATCCGATCAAGGCTGAATTTCAGAAGATCGCTCCCTGGAAAGCGCTGAAGATGTTCCAGTTCGCTGTGGACAGCCAGCAGACCGACCGAATTGCCCGCATCAACACCATTGATGCCACGCTATTCCTCTGCATGAAAATGTACACGCTGCTGTTACGACCGAATTACGATTATAATCTGCCCATGCTGTCGGTTGACATTATTGCCATTCCGGGCGGTAAGCGCGTCTATGTCCTTGAGGTCATTGACCCGGCGCGCATTGACGATGCTCATAAAAAAGCTGCCTATGATAAAATGCGGAAATGGCAATCGACGGTGGAAAAATTTGAGCAGATGCCAACCCGGGATTGGTTTAAGGACTTTCTTGCCGATGTGAGCATCCACATTAACGCCAAAGCTGCGGATGATGATGTGCTGTTTGATATTTTTAAAACGTATCTTGATGCCTATATTGAAATGGCACGCAATGCACAGAAGCTTGACGCGGCGCAGAGCTCAATGGTGAAATCCGGCATCGAATTTTATGTTTCCACGCTGCTTGCCAAGGGCGGCCCTGCGGTTGATGTGTTCAAAAGAATTCTTGGCCCCGAAAAGCAGCAGGAATATATCCGAACGGTAATGTTCGGGATAGACTAACATAACATAGTTATTCCCATAACGCGGCGTAAAAAGTGGAAACTGAACACCAGAGAGTGGTTTCCACTTTTTTTGTCTGTTGCATTATTACAACGGCTGCTATGGCACACTTTCTCGACATCGGTCCACGGTTCGCGGAGGTTACCGCCGTTTCTATCATAGCGGTAACCGTTCTTGTCATAGTCCAACGGATCAGCGCGCCGGCATTAGCCGCGTTGGGCGACCCATACCCGGCCCTCTCAACCTTTCTGGTGATCGCATTGAAAACCGCCGTGCCGCTTTTTCTTCTTTGGAAATATGCGGGGCTACAACCTGGCGGCTTACCTTGGTTTGCCGGCGGCGTGGCGCAATCTCTGTGGAAGGCAGTGGTATTAGCGGTCGTCATGATGGCGTGTGCCGGCATATATCAGAAATATTCACATCTTATTTTTGGCACACCTTACCGCGCAACCGGCATGGCCAGTCTGGATCAAGCCCATACCGATACCGCTGTTGTGCTGTTAATTTCTGCTGCGCTGCTGAATGCGTTTGGCGAAGAGATTATTTTCAGAGGCATGCTGCTGCCGGTGTTGACAAAGCACACCGGACTATTACTGGCAATCGTCCTTCAGTCATGTGTGTTTACCATCTACCACTTTTTCCCATTGCAAAACTCGGTACTGCTTTTGTTTATGGGCATACTTTTTGGCTTGGGCTACCTATGGAGTGGCTCCCTCATAACACCGGTAATCGCACATCTCATTGAAAACGGAGCTGGCGTAGTGGTGGTTCTTTTAAAACACAGTTATGTAAAATAACGGTCCCCCTCAATTTTATTCCGGCCGGAGAGGCGCTCACTGATGTTGCATCAAATCCTGTTGTGGGTTGGATTTAATATATTTATCTTACTGCTTCTTGCAATTGATCTGGGCCTGTTCCATCGTCATTTGCATGTCATAAAAATCAAAGAAGCAATGGGATGGAGCGTGCTCTGGATTCTTCTCGCCCTGCTCTTTAATGCCTTGATTTACATCTGGCGAGGCCCGGTTGTTGCCCTCTCTTTTTTAACAGGATATTTAATTGAGAAATCTTTGAGTGTTGATAATCTATTTGTCTTTTTGATGATTTTTTCCTACTTTAAGGTTTCCCGGGTATATCAACACAAAGTCCTCTTTTGGGGCATTGTCGGCGCGCTGGTGATGCGCGCATTTTTTATTGCCGCAGGCGTTGCCCTCATTCATACCTTTCACTGGGTAATCTATGTGTTCGGTGCGTTTCTGGTAATTATTGCCGTGCGCATCGCTTTTGAAAAGGAGAAGGAAATACATCCGGAGAGAAACCCGGTATTAAAATTGTTCCGCATGATTATGCCAGTAACGAAACAATATGCTGAGGGAAACTTTTTTGTCAGAATAAATAAAAAGGTTTTTGCAACACCGTTGTTTATTGTTCTGCTGGTGATCGAGACAACCGACGTTATTTTTGCCTTAGATTCAATTCCTGCAATCCTTGCGATTACCACTGATCCCTTTATTGTTTATACCTCAAACGTATTTGCGATTCTGGGGCTGCGAGCGCTTTATTTTGCCCTTGCCGGCATGATGGAATTGTTTCATTTCCTCAATATCGGCCTTGCCATAATTCTTGCATTTGTTGGGGTAAAAATGCTCCTCAGCAGAATATACGAAATACCGGTGGCAATTGCCCTGGGCGTTGTCGCCCTCACGCTGGTTCTTACAGTCGCTGCATCAGTATGTTTTCCGAAACCGCTGCACCGAAGTGTATCAACACTCCCACCTCACAACCCACCCGCCGCAAAAAAATCAACCGATAAAAAAAGCAATAAAACATAATTTCTGGTTACCTTCTGCAGCCCCGTGGGCGGTCGCGCGTTTACGCCGGCTGTGCCATGAAGACAGGCATTGTCGTGCACTTTTCTACGCGGGAGGAGCGGAGAAAGCACCGCTTTTTTTGGCGCGGATGAATCGGCATGGCATGAACAAACAATCATGGGCAGCGGGCTGCCCCGCGCTGCTTGCGGAAAGCATTACTCTCTGTCGCCTTTACGGCAGGTTCTCTTTTCTGCAAACATTACCAGATTGTAATAATCAAGAAACATTCCTGCAAATAACAAATTATATACTGTGGAGTAAAAGCGAACTGGTTTTTAACAATCATGAGGAACCAGGCTATGCAAACACTATGTTTACGTAACTCCCCTGAATATCAATCCGGAACCGAAGGATTCGAAACTGAAATCCATTCAGCAGAAGCGTTTGCGGATTGCGACCATGGCGATACTGAAACTGTCAGTCTGGAACACACTTCCGAGGTCCCGTGTGAGGATACGCTCGCTGCATACTTGCATGATATTAAATATTTGGTTCCACTCCCGCGAGAACAAGAACAGGCTTTAGCCAAGGCTTACCATGAGGCTGAATCTCTGAAACGGTTCTATGCCAATGAATGGTTGTTCTTATTTTCAGCACTCATAGACTGGCGCACCATCCTGAAAAAACGGCTTGATTCTGCGGTGCTGCCTGATGCTGCGCTGCAGGATCTGACGGGCATGCTGAAAACCATTCGCTCTCGAACTGTGACCAAAAATCACCGTCACGCCTGCACCGTGAAAAGTGTTACACCGGATTGTGCGAAAGATTTGAACCTGAGAAAACTATACCGAACGGGAACAGTCGCAAAGCTGAAACGCTTTTTAAAACCAATTCCCAATGAACAAAAACACCGGTTGATACGCATTTTACGCCAGTTCTTAGTTCATGAAAAACAAGCAAAACAGGCAAAAGAGGCATTAGCACAATCAAATCTCCGCTTTGTGATAAGCATTGCCAAACATTACGTGAATCGCGGCCTTTCACTTGCTGATCTCATACAGGAAGGCAACCTTGGACTAATCAGGGCAATCGAAAAGTTTGATTATCGGCGAAATCTGCGCCTCAGCACCTATGCCGGCTGGTGGATTCGCCAGACAATTGTCCGCGCACTGGAAAACAAGGCGCATCCCATACGCGTGCCAGTATATATGAACAGTAAAGTCAGGAAAATTAAAAGCCTTATGGAACAAGATGTTACCCTGCCTGAGACCGACGTTGTTGCGGACGTTTGTAAAAATGATGCGTTAGTGTATCGCGCCGTGCAGGTCATGTATGAGCCGATTGCCCTCGATGCGGCAGTGAATAATGCGCGCAGTTTACACGAATGCATCGCAGAGGTTCATGCACCATTTATACCTGACCGGGAAATCGAGCGCTCGCTCTGGGCCCAGGGAACGGCACGCATGCTTCAATGCCTTTCCCCGCGCGAAAAAAAGATTATCAGCCTGCATTTCGGTTTGGAAGACAGCCAATGTTATACGCTGGAAGAAATCGGTGCGCGCTATGGTATTTCCCGCGAACGCGTCCGGCAGATCGAAAAAGCGGCATTGCGCAAGCTTCGGTTGTTCATGCAATCAGCCCCATTTCAGCATGTGCGCGAAGAATTTCAACCGTGCTGATTTCTTATGCCTGACCGTCACATGAGCAAAAGGATTACGACGCATGCAGTGAACCATAGGGCTGCATTGATGTGATCATTCGTTAGAAAACCTCAACCACCTGCGGCAACGAAATTCCTCTGTACTGACAATATAAGAAGTAACCACTGTTCGTGCCCATTCATTCCGCCCTCTGCTGCCGATTGCCGGGTGTTGTATGGTACTTTTAAAAGCACGGCTCCCGAAATAATATCAAAACATTTCAAACATTATTTATCGTTTGATAGTAAGAGAGCAGCGGTTTTTTCCGTTGCACCGCTTTGGTTTGTTGCTCCGTTCACGACCCCCGCACCTTCCGTATTCCGCCAATGGCGGACAGCTAACCCTGCCTGCGATGCAGGGCATTGTGTGGCCTCTGGCATGAGCGAATATACCGGTTGCCGTCGTGTCAGCAGTGAGTTAGAATTTTGCTGTGGCAAGAGAAGAACCCCGCGCCGCTCATCTCTGGTTGTGCCTCGGTTCAATCCTGCGTTTTTCAGTGCGCACATGCCGCGTACCTGGTTCGTAACGCTCGCTTTTGGGGAACATCCTATTATAAAATCCTTTGAACATTTTATTCTCGCATGGTATTGAAAACAAAAAAAAAATTAACGGTGCTCTGTTTGATAACGGTTGTGTGATAAACGGTTTGTATTGAGCAACCCGTGCAACAGCCGCGGGAGGGGGCAGTCGGTTACACACAGTTAAGAACCATGCCGCAGAGAGAGGAGGGTCATGACAATCAGGACTGCCTGGAAATATGTTTACTGGTTTGATGAACAGGGAATCCTGCAGGTAAAAAAAGAGCTGCAGGAAAAGGGCGTTGAACCAATACGAGCACAGCAAAACCCCTGCGAGGCGCTGAAAGGTGATGTTGGCTATGCCGAGCCTCCGGTCTGGGATATGATTTGCAAGCATGATGCCGCGCCCTGGTATCATGCCTCACGGCATGCGGGGAAATGCCTGCTGGTGTCAGCGTTTCCGCTGCCTGAAAAATACGACCCTTTGCTTGAATTAACTATTGAGCATACCGCCTTTGCGCCGCCTGCTCTGCCGGATCGTAAAGAGCTCGCTGCGCTTGCACAGGATGCGCTATATACGGCGCGTGAACCTGCCGGGTGGGGAAAGTTTCCGCCCCAAATGGGAGAGGCAATTATGCAGGGTCTGACAAAGATGACCGGCACTTCGCCGGCAAGAGATTTCTCAGAACTTCTTCAGACCTGGACGGCGGTTCATGCCAATTTTGTGAATCCCCGCTACCGCGCCGCTGCGGACTATTTAAACGCCCCCTACTCCATCGCCGATACCCTGCATATCAGCAGTTGCTGCGTTGAACTGTTCAACCTGCTTGATACTCCAGAACCTGTTCTGCTGGTGCGGCCCTGCATCGGCAGCGTCATCGTCAAGGTGCTTGAAAAAGATCGGTATTACCGGGTTACCCGGTGTCGAAAAGCAAACCCATGAAAAATGCCATCGGCTTTGACAACGAGTTGTATTTGCGGCAGCAAACGGCTGCGATTCTTGACCGCATCAAACTGTTCGGCGGCAAACTCTATCTGGAATTTGGGGGGAAATTGCTGTTTGATTACCATGCGTCGCGGGTGCTGCCGGGGTTCAATCCGAATGCCAAGATGGAGCTTCTGCACCAGCTCAAGGAGCGTGCGGACATCGTGCTGTGCATATATGCTGGCGACATCGAGCGCAAAAAAGTGCGCGCCGATTTTGGCATTACCTATGATTCTGATGCGCTGAAACTCATTGACGATTTAAGCGACTGGGGACTCGATATTACGGCGGTTGTCATCACGCGATTTGACAATCAACCGGCGGCAAAAATATTTAAAAACAAACTGGAACGCAGAAATATCCGCGTCTATGTCCACCGCTTTACCAAAGGCTATCCCACTGATGTCAATACCATTGTCAGCGATGAGGGCTACGGCAGCAACGAATATATAGAGACCGGCAAGCAGCTTGTCGTCGTGACCGGTCCCGGGCCGGGCAGCGGCAAACTGGCGACTTGCCTTTCCCAACTCTATCACGAGCATAAACGCGGTGTTGCCGCAGGCTATGCCAAACTTGAAACATTTCCGGTCTGGAATCTTCCCTTGAAACATCCGGTCAATGTAGCGTATGAAGCGGCAACGGCCGATATCATGGATTTTAATCAGATCGACCCGTTTCACCTGGAAGCGCACCACGCTACTGCGGTCAATTACAATCGCGATATTGAGATTTTTCCCGTATTGAAACGCATTCTTGAGAAAATTTCAGGGACTGAATCGGTGTATCAGTCACCGACCGACATGGGCGTAAACAAGGTCGGGTTTGCCATTACCAATGATGCGGTGGTTCGGGAAGCCGCTAAGCAGGAACTGATACGCAGATATTTCCGTTATCATTGTGAATATGTCATGGGATTTGTCGAGCGCGATGCCGTGCAACGGGTTGAATTATTAATGAATGAACTTGCAGTTAGCGTCGAACACCGCAAGGTCGTAGACATGGCCCGCAAAGCGGCAGCAGAGGCACAGCATCTGCAAAAAGGCAACGAGGGGATTTTTTGCGGCGCCGCAATAGAACTGCCGAACGGCGCCATCGTGACCGGCACCAACTCATCGCTGCTGCATGCAGCATCAAGCGCGGTCATTAACGCCATAAAAAAACTGGCGGAAATTCCGCCGAAAATTCACTTGTTGCCACAGAACATCATGGAAACCATAGCGCAGTTTAAAACCAACATACTCGATACCAAAACCGCCAGTCTCGATCTGGAGGAGACGCTCATTGCCCTGAGCATCAGCGCAATGTCGAACTCCGCTGCGCAGCTGGCCATTGAGCATTTGAAGACGCTGCGGGACTGCGAAATGCACATCACGCATATTCCCACCCCGGGCGACGAGGCCGGCTTGCGCAGATTAGGCATTAATGTCACCAGTGACCCGGATTTTTCTACTAAAAATTTGTTTCTCCAATAACCTCGGCGCCGTGCATCGTCATCGCCGGCATTCATCATTCCCAACACGGCAGGAGTTGTTTCTTCAGATAAGCGATATCCGGATAAAATGCGTGTTCAAGCGCGGTCTTATTCAGCAGTTTCATATCGTCAATAGTCAGGGCGAGTTCCTGGATCGCCATGACATACTCATGGGTCAGTGTTATTCCTGAGATGGCCGGATCATCCGTGTTGAGAGACACCGGCACGCCAAATTCCATAAGCCTTGTTATCGGGTGGCGTTGAATGCTGGAAACCACAGCCGTTTGCAGATTGCTCGTCAGACATAGTTCAAGAAGTATATCTTTCTCTTGCAGCAGCCTCATGAGCGCTTCATCATCTGCCGCCCGTATTCCATGGCCAATCCGTGCGGCACGATACTGTTCAACCGCCTGATAGACATTTTCGGCGCCGCCCGCTTCTCCGGCATGAATGCTGAGCTTCAAACCCAACTCGCGGGCCGTTCGAAACACTGACGCGTATGGATGTGCGGAATTGGTTGTTTCATCGCCCGCCAGGTCAAGCCCATAAAAAAAACCGGGGGGCAAGCTGGCTATCATGTTGACGGTTTGCTCAGCAAGCGCCACACCGTAATCCCTGCTGATTGTCGCAATTGGCGTAACAATGACCGCGCAATCACGGGATGCACGATCAATGGCGCTCTGAATCCAGTGCACAACATCCCATTCAGAGAACCGCCCGCCGCAGGCAAAATGGGTCGGACTGTAACGGAGCTCAAGGTATTTAACCCCGTCGTCTGCGGCATCCCTGACCGCCCGGTAGGCAATATCTTCAATTGCCTCGCGGCATGGATAAAAACAGCGAAATACAGTAAACTTGTTTAAAAAGTTATGAAAGCCTGGCGGCTCATTCACCATCTGAATGAGCGGACGTAACGACTCAAGAGTATTAGCCGGAAGGCTGCCGCCGTAGGTTCCGGCAATCTCGATGAAGGTTTCCGGTAAAATACTCCCCTCAAGATGGCGATGGAGATCTATCTTGGGAAATTTTTTCAACTGGTTATAAAGGTCAATATGATTCATAGCAGAACCGGTTCCTCCAACATGTGCTTGCCGGTGGTTAAAACCTCTAAGGGTTGTTTTTTTACCTGGTCATATATCCGTGTTGTCTCAAGCACTCCTGCGTTTGCCCAAAACTGACAGAGCATGTTGCGGAACGTTGGCTTGAGAAAAAAAGCGTCCCCCAAGCTCTATCTTGTTTCGTGCTGCTCATTCCCTGTTCCGCTGCCGATTGTCTTTTTTTGCCTGGCATGTTTTGGGAAACATCCAGCACTCATAACCATTGACAATATGCGGCTGTTTTTTTATAAAACATTCTGCTATGGCTCTGTTCACGTTCTGGTTACAACTGTGCAAGAGTTCTCTTCGGTATCTTATGCGAGCGTTTTATCAGTCTGCCGTCACCAGTACCGTTATTATACTGATGACAATAGGCGCCTTTTTTGTCGGCTGCGGAGGGCGGGAGTTTCCGCCGTTTTTTACTGCCCGGGTCGTTGATCTTTATGACCAAACCACTATCGTTACGAATTTAAAAATATTATATACATGGGAAGAGCGGGGAGAAACGCCATTTTTAAAACCCTATTCATATTATACCAAAGAACTGATCGTGGAAGTAATGCAGCCGGTTCCCGGTGAACCACGGCGTGTTACCATTGAAACAAAAAAGATTCCTTTGACGGACATTCAACGGGTGACGTTTATCCGAGAAGAAGTCGGCATGCACCTCAACATAGATTTAAAAAACGGCGACCGGATAATCGCGACCGACCGGTTCCCGCAAGTATTAAAAAGGGGGGAGAAAACTGGTTTTGCTGATTATAACATTTATGTCGTCGGTACCACGGTGAAAGATGCAAAACCAACGAAATTCACCTGTGCATGGGATATGCTGAAGCAATTTGAAATTGTAACGATTGCCGAAACATTGTGAGCTCCCCTCTTCAATAAGCAATCGTCTTGGTCGGCCAGCCCGTGGAAACAGTAATATTTCCACCCGCGGATACGATCAACGCTTCCACACCCGCGTACTTTTTCACCAATGCTATGCCTGCTTCAGGTCCGAGCACAAACAAGGCGGTGGAAAGCGCATCGCTGGTCATGCCATCAGGCGCAATAACACTGACTGACTGAAGATGGGGAACCGGCTCGCCGGTTCTGGGATCAATAATATGTGTTCTGCGTTTTCCGTTCTTTTCATAATAGATCTCGTAATCTCCCGATGTTGAGATTGCGCAATCTGTAAGGGACACGACACAGAGCAGGTTGCCCGGTTTTCGGGGATGTTGGATACCGACCTGCCAACACGAACCGTCAGGTTTATGCCCCATTGCCAAAATAGTTCCGCCCGCGCTAATCAACGCGTGGCGTATACCTTTTTTTTTCAAAACCATCAGCGCCTGGTCAGCGACAAATCCTTTGGAAAATGAGCCCACATCAATCCACATGCCTGTTCTGGCAAGCCGTGCGCTTCGTTTTATTCGACCCAAAGCAGTCCGCCGTTCAGAAAGCTCCAACGCACGATAATCAACCAGGGATTTAGCCCGGGCGCGCGCCGCAGGATCGGGTTCAGGGGATAAAAGGCCTGGCTCATCCTTGCCAAATCCCCAGAGCTGCAGCAGCGGTCCCACGGTAATATCAAGGGCTCCTCCGGTCTGGTCACAAATCGCTACGGCGCGCAGCAGCGCTTCCATTGTTTCCGCGCTTATTGGAACGGCACCCATGCCGGCATGTTGGTTGATTCGCGATATGTCACTGCGCGCATCATAATTATTGAGCAAGCCGTTAACCCGCTCCATTTCGGCAAAAGCAGCTTCTATTGCTGTTTGTGCCGCAACTCCCCATGCCTTCATCTCTACAAACGTATGCAGCAGCGGCCGGGCTCGTGAGACCAGCTCAGTATCCTCGGCAAATACCGTATCAAACCATACATTTGACACTAACAAAAGCAGCACGATATAATAAGATGATAAGCGCAGGAGTTTATTATCAATCTGTAACAAGAATCATCGCCTCCGCATGACACACTCAAACGACGAAATTTTGTTTATAGACTTTTCAACAAAAAAAGCGCATACCGGTTATCACACACCCTTGTTCGGCCTATGAAAAAAACATATTTCATTGCTGATGTTCACCTGAACAGCGCCGATCCTGAACATGAAGCGCTTTTTCTTTCCTTCTTGACCATGGTTGGTTCTGTTCAGGGAGACCTCTATGTGCTCGGCGATCTGTTTGATTATTGGGCAAATAACAAAGCAGTGATAGCAGCAAACAGTGCTGTATTAACCTGCATGAAGCGGTTAACCGATCGCGGTTCACTGGTTTATGTATTACCGGGAAACCGGGATTTTCTCCTTAACCAGAACATTTTGTCCCGATACGGTATTGGATTTCTGGGCGAACAGGCTACCATCAGGCTTGATGATAAGAATATCTTTCTCACCCACGGACACCTGCTATGCACGCTGGATATAAAATTTCAACGGTATAAAAAACGTGTGTGGCCGGTATTTCGATTGTTAGATAAAATCACGCCTGGGCTGATTGAAAATTATCTGGCAAAAAAATTTATCCTCAAAAGCAAGCAGGTAATTACCAGTCAAAATCCCGCGCGTTTTCAGTTTTCCCGCACCGCGATCAACCACTGTTTTCAGCAGGGTCATGATGTCATCATTTGCGGTCATGCTCATAATAGCATGCTGGAACGGTTTGGCGATAAGTTTTTTTATGCCCTGCCGGCATGGAATTCACAAACCGGCGGCTATGTCTTGCACTATCAGGGTTCGTTTTCGCTCTGCGATTTTCTTCAGCAAAGCGATCACGGCCAGGCTCCGGCGCTATGAACCGAAGAACCCTCATCACGCTGCTGTTAGTTGCTGGGACCCTCTGCATTCTGTATCTCGTTGCAATTCGTATCGTACAAAAAACGGCGGAGGTGCGGCTCACCAAAACGATTGGATTGAATACCCGAATGGCCGATTTCTGGGTATCGCCGATTCGTAGAACCATACATGTTAAACGGTTTACGATTGAAAACCCTGACGGATTCTCAAAGAAACCTCTTTTCAAGCTCAAGTCCTGCAGCGCGTTAATAAAACTTTCCACGCTTTCCCAAGACGTCATTTACGTTGAATCCATCAAACTGCGCGGCATTACTATCTTTGCCGAGCATAACAACAAGGGGTTAAACCTTGATTATTTAAAAAAGGGCGCGGTCGCACCAGATCTATCCAAAGAAAAGCAGCAGCAAGATGGCTCGGATCGTGTCATAAAAAATCCAAGGCGTTCTAAAAAGCGATTTATCATTGAAAATCTGGAGGCAAAAAATATCGAGGTGTGCCTCTCTTCAATTTCAATGGGCAAAAACGCAATAACGTTTAAGCTCCCCTCGGTCGTCATTGAGAATTTTGCAGAAACAGATCAAACCCCGCTTCCCGCTGATGAAATAATTTACCGTCTGGTATCAGAGATGATCGAGCGAATGGTTACCCAGAGCCCGGAAATGTATCAGAAACTAATCCGAAAATACTTATTTGAGCAGTTGAACAAATTTTATAAAAAATAGTTTCGCAGAAACTTGTATTACTATTTCTCCGGTATCCGCACATGGCAAGAAAACCGAGGGTCTTGAATGTGCTCTGCTCTGCACACCGGACACCGACTGGGTGGTTTCACGATATTTCGTTTGCTAAATCGAAAACCACAGGCCAGACATACGGCTGGCTTTATCTTGAACGCTCCCTTCAGCGAACGTTTTATATGATCTAAATGGTCGTAAACCTCCTTTTCCGATATGTGTTGCGCCTTGGAAATATCGCGAGCTGTCCATTCCTCTGCACAGAGCATTTCAACAATATCTTTTCTCACTGTTGCCATCCTTGAAGTTTCTCCCACAGAACTGTTTTTATCAATCATAATAATACCTTATTTATTCGTAAAAAATGTATTATTTAGCACAATGATATGCCTAACGCATTGTTAATTTCGCTGTTCTCTCGCTCCTGCTTCCCAATATAATAATTGACCGATTTAAAATGCAATTAGATACTATTTTTTATTTATTATAAAAATTGGCAATAATATAAACTTAATAAAATTAGCATTAATAAGATAATTTACTATGCACGATGATTTTAAATTGATTTTAATAAGATAAAATTTTTAATCTTGACTTATTTATAACAATATGAGTAAAATGACTCCTATGATGAATAATAAAATTATAATACTTGCAATTATTATTTTTTAAGCTATTATTTAATTGAGGGGAGTAAATCATGAAAAGGAGGATGGTTACATGAGAAGGAAAAATAAAGATTTGAACCCAGACACGTCAATACTGACGGCCGACGAGGTAGCAGAATTTTTAAAGCTCTCCAAGATCACCGTATATAAACTTGCAAAACAGGGTTCAATTCCAGGTTTCCGCGTCGGCGGTTCCTGGAGATTCAATAAATCCTTTATTGAAAAAATGATGAAATAAGCATTTCCACCCTGATTGTTGAAAAAGAGTTCTTTTGTTCTAAGGTGCAGAGGAACTCTTTTTTATTGGCCGCGACATTTAAAAACCAATGAAAACCGTTGCGGATATATAATAACGATGTGCAGTATAAGAAATGGTGGCGGTGCAGGGATTTGAACCCCGGACACTGCGGATATGAGCCGCATGCTCTAACCATCTGAGCTACACCGCCAGGAGTGCTGAAACAGAGGCAATATTTATTTAGCAGTAATTCTATGTTAATATAAAAAATAAAAAATTGTCAACGAGATTTTCGGCAAGGCCGTTCTTCAAAAATCCCGTGCAATATCCGGCAATCAGCATTGGAACGGGAAAAGAACAAGGAAAAACAGTGTGGTGATTGCCTATCGTTAGCAGATGGGTGTTATTCACGCCGCACCATAATCGCAGCTTTGGAATGGGATTTCTTGGCGCATTCCAGTAAATTGCCAAACAGTATGAACCTGTATTCTCATCGCATCACAGTAATAATCTGTATAACGAGCAGCTTGATTCTTTTTTCACTGGTCGGCTGCGCTACCAACCCGGTCACCAAACAACCTGAATTCGTCCTCATGTCAGAGGAACAGGAAATCGCCATTGGACGGGAGATGGACCCAAAGATTATTCAGGAATATGGTTTATACCCTGCCGACCATCTCCAGCACTATGTAGAAACCATCGGCAAACGTCTTGCCAACGTGTCAGATCGGCACGATCTGTTTTTCCATTTCAAGGTTGTTGACACACCGCTGGTGAATGCGTTTGCCCTGCCGGGGGGCTACGTGTATGTCACCCGCGGCCTGTTGGCCTATATCAACAGCGAAGCTGAACTTGCCGGCGTTTTGGGACATGAAATTGGCCACGTTACCGCGCGCCATGCCGTGCGTCAATATACAAAGGCGGCAAGCTATGGCATTGCCACCAATATTGCATCTATCTTTTTTCCGCAAATCAATAACTTTGGGCAGATTGCCGACATTGCATTTCTGGCGATAACCAGCGGCTACAGCAGAGAGTACGAGCGCGAGGCAGACCGGCTGGGAGTCAAATATGCGTTTGCAGCCGGCTATGACCCGCAGGCAATATCATCGTTTCTGCAGACGCTTTCACTGTTAGACAAAGTTGAAGGCAAAAAGTCCTACCACGGTTTGTTTTCAACCCATCCCCAAACTGAGGAACGCATGAACCTTGCAGATGCCGAGGCTGCACGAAAGACCATGCCGCAGACTGCAAGGCTGGTCGTCGGCAGAGAGCATTGCCTCAAACAGATTGATGGACTTCTTTTCGGTCCCAATCCCAAGGAAGGGATCATTACAGGCGAAACTTTTCAACATCCGGATTTGAGGATCAAACTCGCCTTTCCCAAAGGATGGAACATCGAAAATAAGCCCGATGTCGTGATCGCAACAGATTCCTCAAAAGAGCTGTCAATACAGCTTCGACTCGAACACCTCAACAAAAAAACACCGCTTGCCGAGGTTGCCAGAACGATAACAGCAAAAATCGGCTTCAGAGAATCATCCGGTGGGGGAACACGTATCAATGACCTTGATGCCTATGTGGGGACGTATACCGGAAGATCACAAACTCGGGGCTTGGTAACCGCCCGCATCGGTTTCATTCAGGACGAGGATATTGTTCACGTTATTCTTGGCATCTGCCGCCCAGAGCAATTCGCCGCGGCTCTGCCCCTGTTTAATGCCACGATTAACAGTTTTCGAAAACTCTCTGTGAATGAAGCGCAGACGATAAAACCGGCACGTATCGCGCTCTATACGGTGAAGGCGGGCGACACGTTTGCCGCCATTTGTAAAGCATTTGGCCGACCGCCTGGGGAAACGAAAACGCTGGCTCTGCTCAACGGCATGAACCCGTATCAAACAACGGCGCAGGCGGCATTAATGCCGGGCACGGTAATTAAAGTGATAAAAAATGAATGAAGCGGTCAGCTTTCGGTGTTACACGTTGGTTGCCAGTCCGCTCCCGCGTATGGCTGGAAGCGTGATCTAAAAACATATATCTTATGCCACTGGTATCCCTACAACAAATAAAAGAAGACGGCATTCTTCCCGCCCTCCAGTTATTATTACAACCGTTCGTGGCACCACGGTCCTTGTCTGGCGCCTCAGTGCTCATCAAGCCGAATCTGGTGGAACCTGAACATTACACCAGTGGTCAGACAACAAATCCCGCCTTGGTCGAGGCAATTATTCAATGGTGCCGGCTGCAGGGCGCAACGCAGATTGCTATCGGCGAAGGACCGAGTTATTTTCAACCGCAGGCTTCATTGCGCGACTGTTTTACCGAAACCGGCATTGCTGACGTCGCCAAGCGGCACAATGTCCCGTGGATTCTGTTTGACGAAGGGCCCTTTCGCACTTTTTATGATTATTCTCCCCGTACGCCCAAACGTTTCTCGGTATCAGAGCACGCCTTTACCTGGGACCATATCATTAATGTGCCAGTTCCCAAATCACATTATCTCACCACTGTTTCCATCGGGATGAAAAATTTGAAGGGTTTTCTGAAGCGCAATGACAAACCTGCATTTCACCATGCGGGTGCGGAGGGCATTCACGGCTCGGTTACCGCGCTGAATTGCTTGATACGACCATCCATAACCATTGTTGACGGTACCGCCCCGGTGCATACCAATAAAAACTTTCTTCTGGCAAGCCCTGATGTTGTTGCGTGCGACGCCGTAACGACATCGCTAATGGGCTTGAGTCCCCAAAAAATCCGCACCATCCAACTCGGTTTTGAGGCCGGTTTGGGAGAAATGGATCTGGCGAAAATAGAGTTGATCGGCGATGACTTTAAAACCCTGAAAATGAATTTTGAACCGCACGAGGATTATCTCAAACGAGTATTTCCTCATCTCACTCTTGCCGCAAAGAACGCTTGCAGCGGCTGCCTGATACCATTTTTCTCGGCCTTGCATCGGTTAGAAGACCGCAAAGAGAAACTCGGTGCGGAATGCACCATTATCGCAGGAAAAGATGGTCACTCCCCAATAAAAACTGAGGCGGCACTTTTTATTGGGGAGTGCACACGGAATGTTGCTGCCGAAAAATATTTTCTCCGGGGGTGCCCGCCGACAAAAGAAGAGATGTTTGAGTTTTTAAAAAAACATTTTCAAAAATGAAACCCCGCCGTTCGTTTCCATCAACATTCTTCCAGGCACAACGGACGTTAACCTCCCTGGCAACCAAAGATAACTTAGGCAAAAAAGCTTTTCATCTGCCGTTCAATAAATTTTACCAGTCTTTGGCCCGGTTTCTCTCTTACCGTGTTGTCAAATTCTTCAACCGGCCAATAAAGAACAGCAGGAACCTCAGGAACATTATTATGATAGAACCCATGGAGAATTGCCGGAAATTTTACAATTTCCCGCAAATCGTCTGAAAGAGCCGGATTTCTTGGATCCAGCACTTGCGCGATGCAGCGTATTTCAAAACTTTTAAATATATCATAGCGACCTTGAAAACACAGTGTTGCAACCGGATTTTCCATGAGATTTAAAAAGGTATGGGTCTCAAATTCGGGCGTGGTAAAATATTCAACCCCAGGTTGCAGTTCCTTGCGCCAGATGTCCTGTTCGTGCAGCTCTTTCAGCCACGCTACTTTTGTCTTAAACGGCGTTTCCTCGTCTATCATGCGCAACATCGCTTCGTTAATTTCCTTTAGGTGTTCCTGGGTGGGAACTGCCGACAAGCCGATAATTTTGCTGTTGAGATGAAACCTGCTGTCGCCTCTACCGCGGCGGTTGCCATAGGTGGCTACCGATGGGCTGTGCGGCCCGCCGGCACGGAATTCGTACGGCTCGGGAGACAACTGTTCTTCAAAGCTTCTGAGCATTTCCGAAAAATGCCAGTTCCAGTATGTTTCCTCAAGATTTCTGATCTGGAATCGTCGCCAGCAGCCATCTACCCGCGCCCAAATATATCCCTGGGTAACCTCTCCATCATATACGGTTCTTTGTAAGCAATACTTTTTTCCTTCCGCATTTGTTTTCCAGTAATTTTTCCTTGACGTTAGATTGGACCCGTTTCCATAGGCGAGCCGCAGCCGGGTCAGAAACGGCATCGCCAGGATGCCTGCTGCACCCCATTTGAGGAAACTTCTTCTCTGCAGTGCAGAGTCCGTGCTGATAATTGCTTTTGCTTCCATGATAACTCCTCCTTTTTTAAATCTGTTTTACAAAACACCCCTGAAGACGCTAAACACAACGTCGTTTTTACGTCTTTATTATAGGACTATTTATAAGTGCCTTCAATCCTTCTCTTCATATTTTATCAACGTAGCTACCAGCAAACATACGCGGGGCGCGACTGTCCTATTGAATCGGCCATATCAGCTAACCCTTCGTTTCAATCCACGCACCCACGCGGGGTGGAAGACTACTTGCTCCCCCTGTTCGTCACGGTAATCGCCTTGATTCTGTCATCAGGATACAATTCAATGCTAAAGCGCTTGCCAGGGAAGTCTTTTCTTACATAAATTTCGTATCCCCATCCCCACCCTTCATTTATCCACGCAAGAAGACCGGACGAAAGATCAACGATCTCAAAGTAATAATATGGTTTCGGCCATGAACGACTTGTGCTCTGGGGGATTACCCTGAAACTTCCCATATGTTCATAGCTGGCGGTAAAGTCAGCATGCTCGGCAATGCCGATATTGCTGCCCGGGAACGTGTCGGATACTTTAAATCTAAAATTGTAGAGCAATACATAATCTGGCTTCAGCGTGAGCAGCAGCTCGCGCTCCTTGTTTTTATAGCTGTTAAAGTTCCAGGAACATGGGAGCAGGGTAAGGTCTGGTGAACCATATTTCTGCCGAAGTTCTGCGAATTCTCTGCTGGTAAGGCCGACAATATCCATTATCTTTGCCTCTGAGAAAAAAGCGATCCGTCCCACATCGCCAATACAAACAGTGGGCTCACTGCCTATCTCCTGTTTAAACCACTCGCCAAACAGTTTCTGGTTATGATAGGCAAATGCGTCGAAATCTCTGAGCCGCATGTTGAACGCGACATCGCATATAAATTGCTCTGCAGCAATAGCAAGAGCGAAAAAAGTGATGCCGCTCCAGAGAAGCCGCTGCGCTTTTGATTCGCTGGCAATCGTGCGCCACAAACTGGCAACTGCAGTCTGACAGAGGATGATCATGAGCGGGACAATGGGTGTGATATAACGAAAAAACGGCATCCATTCAAAGCCGGCAAACAAATTGAACATCAGGCCGACACCGGTAAAAATAGCAACCGGAGCTATGATGCGACCTTCAACACCCAACCTCCTGGCGCGCCAGAACATAAGCGGGAAAATGACGAGGTAAGGATAATGCAGAAAAAAGCCTTTCAGGCTGACGATGCCGACAGCAGCGCGCATGAACAACGGAAAAGAGACCTTCGCATAATACGTATTGGGAAACAGTAGATGATAGTAGGAGAAACGCCATAGCATAAACATGCCGTAACCGGCAATAAAGAGCAGACAGCCCGGCACAAAAGGTTTAACAACCTCCTTGAAAAGCAGTTTGCGCATGAGAACGTAGCATGCAAAAAAAGCAAAATAGAGGTTCCCTTCCGGTCTGGTAAGCGCCAGCAGAAGGAACACCAGAGACGCCAGCGAAAACCGAAGGGGTTTATCTTGAGCGTCCATGACCAAACAGGTGCCGAGAATTATAAAAAGGGTGAATGCGGAGGTTTCAAGCCCAATGGTTGCCGTATAATGAAATGGCACAAACAGGATATAGAGCAGCGGCCCTAGCAGGGCAGACCAGCCACCGAGGGCGAAATAGCGGTAGGGAATAAACCAGGTGAAAAACAGCGTGAGCGTGTTACACAGTGCGCCAGCTAACCTGCTAAACATAATCATGTCCAGCCCAAGCTTATGGGCGCAGGCAATCAGAGACATCCATAAAAAGTTAGAATATCCCTCAACCTGCTCGCCGGTATTAAACACCGGGCCGTTCCCTTCTGCAAGGTTCCGGGCAAAACGAAAGGTGATAAAGGCATCCTCAGATGGATTTTTATTGATGCTAAAGAAAAAATAACTTTCCATGCCATACGCAACAATAATGAACAACATCAAGAGCATTTGCCCTATTTTTCGCTTCTTGTTCATTGTCATGACCCTATTTATTTTTTAGATTGCGCCACCGGTGATCCCACGAGGTGACCGTTAGGCTTCAACGGAAAAACACACCCCTTATCTCATATCATGATTTTGACTCTTCCATTAATACAAATTTTACGTAGGTATGACAAAAAAACTACCTATATGGCACATAATTTTGTATAGTGACGTTGTTGTGCTTGGAACAGCATGCAAGATTCTCGACGTCTATGGGTTCTGGAGCACGGAATGCCCACAGCTACCTACCTCTCTGGGATACACCAGGCATTGAAAATGGATGAAATTAGGATGTAGCACACCATGCGTTACCGCGTGATACATGCAACCCTATGAAAAGACTGAAAGGTAAGCGAGCCGTAATCACGGGAGCCGGCAGCGGGTTAGGAAGAGCGCTGTCTCTTGAGCTGGCACAACAAGGCTGGCGCATTTTAGTTGCTGACGTACAGGAAGCACGTGCACAGGAAACCCTTCTTCTGGCAACCCGCTCTGGGGGAACGGGGAAAGCGCTGCATTGCGATGTAACCGATATGCAGCAGGTTGCCGCAATGGCAGAACAGGTGTTTTGCGATTGGGGCGGCGTTGATCTTCTCATTAACAATGCGGGTGTCAGTATGGCAGGGTTTGTAGGCAGTTCGCCTCTTGAGAACTGGCGATGGGTGATTGACCATGACCTGTGGAGTGTCATTTACGGCTGTCACTATTTTATCCCGCGCATGAAACAAATGGGCGCTGGACATATCGTCAATATTGCCTCAAATGCCGGCATTGCCAGCCTGCCGGAAATGGCGCCCTACAACCTCGCCAAAGCCGGGGTAATCAGCCTTTCAGAAACACTGCGCTCTGAGCTGGCGCCCTTTAATATCGGCGTTACGCTAGCCTGCCCGACGTTTTTTTCGTCCAACCTTCTGGAAAGCTTTCGTTATGAAACGGAAGAGGAGTATCGCATTGCCGAAAAACTTCTGACCTGGTGGTTCTCTATGGATCCGCAGAAGGTTGCCCGGCGCATTCTAAAAGCCGTGCAAAAAAATAAACTGTATGTTCTGCCGCAGATAGATGCCAAATTTATATGGTATACAAAACGCCTTTTTCCGTCTGGTTATTACGCTCTGGTGAGCAGGTGTTATCGGTGGGGATTTCATAAATGGCTATTAAAACTGCCCTAACAGTCAACAACCTTTATCAGTTACCATGGAAAGCAACCCAACCACCCCGGATAAACCGAGCAGAACCAAAAAGAAACATGAAATGACAGCCCGACAAAAGTTGGGAGCAGAACTGGCGCGGCTCAATACGAAGCAACTTGCCCATATCCCCCTTTCTGGTGAATTGCGTTTGGCTCTTGAGAGTTATCAAAACATGCGCAAATTCGGCGCCCGTTATCGGCAAATGCAGTATATTGGCAGGTTACTGCGCGAGGCGGACGTTGCACCGATTCAGGAGGCGCTTGCGGTATTGCGCAATAACAATACTCGTGCAACGGCACGACTTCATCGGCTTGAAAGATGGCGGGAGCAATTAATTGCCGGCAATGAAACGACCATACACACGCTTGCGCGTTGTTTTTCTGGTCTGGACATTCAACATCTTCGCCAGCTGGTGCGCAATGCCCAGAAAGAACAGGCGCAGGGAAAAACCCCCAAAGCAGCTCGGGAGCTATTTCGGTATCTCAAAAGCCTCCAGCAAGAAGAAATGCAATGCCACCTCAATGACGCATAAGCAGGCTGAGCATGGGGCGGAAGGTTTAACAATATTTGGCCAGTTCATTCAGTGTTTCTTCAAACAGATCTACAAAACGGGTCGCATCATCATCGGTCATCGTCCAGTCAAAATAATTAAACATAATAAAAAGCGTCTCTCGATACGTCAGGTATCCAAAATAGCTCCCAATGGAAGGAACCGGCGGACCTGCAATATAAACCGATGATATTTCTGCATCCCCAAGCCGTGCCATCCGGGTTGAGCCGTCGCGGCTTGCCCATATCTTTCCGATATTGGACACAGTGGAGGAATCTCCAAACCGGGGATTATTAAAGATAAAATGTTGCCAAAGGTTCTGCGTTCTGCGTCCAATGCGGGTATTCAGCAGTGATAAAAGCGCCGCTGTTTTTTGCGCAGTCTGTTCCTTCACTGCCTGCTCCTGTTTCGTCTGCATATACCGCAGGAGTTTCCGTGGATCTTTTCTGTCTGCGGGTTGGGTGGGAATGATAATAGGACAAAACTTGTTTGACAGCTGCTGAAAATCCTCGGGACTGGCACGCAGGTTTTGATGAATCTGAATAGTAATCAGACCGCAATGCCCCCCCCTGCTCCGTAGCCAGCGTTCAAGCGCCAGTGCCTGGGCTGCCGCCAGCAACACATTAACTGTTATTCTTGCACGTTTTGCTGCGGCACGATATTGTGCCAGGCGATTGGGTGGAACCGAACGAAAAACCGCAGCGGTTTTAGCCCGAAACGTATGGTGACCGGATGCGATTTTTGCTGCTGATGAAAACCGCACGGTAACATTCAGGCGTAGAAAAAAGAACATGGCGCAGAAAATTTGTTTTATAAGCGCCCCGCGCTTCGCCGGCAACAGCGGTACCTGCGTGGCTATCATAATCTCATCTGTTGTCAGGTCAACAGTCTGGCCAGCAGCAAGCCGGTTATACACGGTAAATAGTTCTTCAAGTATCAGCGTTATGCCATGTCCATCAGTAAGCGCATGATGGATAAAAATCAGCAGCTTCCAGGTGCTGCCGGGCATCCGGCAGAGATGAAGAAAAAAAGGGGGGTCGGCGCGCAGGTTATAGTCAGAGAAGGGATCAAATTGCACCTGGTGAATTTTTTTTTCGGCATCGCCAGGAGAAAGCTCCGCAAAATTACTCATGCGCACCGCAGTAGCCGTGTCGCTTACAGCCTGCAGTTTCCAATAAACATTCCATCCTTCCGGTGCTGAATCATCAATGCGGGCATTGAGCACCGGTCGCCGTTTTATTTCAATTGCATAGGCCTGCCGGAGCAGTTCTAAATCGATGCCGCCGCCTTTGAACTCAATGAGGATGCGCGAAATCGCCTGATAACCCAGATCGCCCCAGGAGAAAAAAAGTTTGTCAAGCTCATTGAGCGGGACCAGTCCGGGCTGCGGCGAAAAATTGTTAGGCGACATGGCCAACACCAGACAAGTTGGTACGTGCGTCTCGGTTATAGCTGCCTTTCAAACCCAAAGCGTTTAAAAATATCATCATATTCTGTCAAAATATCTTTGGGGGTAAGGCCAAATTGTTCCAGTGAATACTCGTGTTTGCTTTTGTATGCCCGGGCTTTTTCCTCCTCCCGCTGCAGCATTTCCTTAAATGATGGCGCCAAGTCAAAATTGAGGCGGTTATATATGTCCATAACGGTGTGGGCGGGATGTCGTACCAGTTCATGATAGGTAACCACGTGCTGCCGTTCCGGGGGCATGGCAGCAAGGCGTTCCAGAGGATAACGATAGTAATGGCTGATGATTTCCCGTTGCTCTTTAAACAACGGGATTGGTTCCACGGGCGACAGGAAAAAATGCAAGCTGGTGGACCACAAACTGATTGCGGAGGGAACTGCTTCCAAAGGCGTGCGCACCAAACAAATGAATTTAGCGTCCGGAAAAATCTCGTTCAGTGACTGTATCATGCCAGAAAAAAACGGGTTTTTGGAGAGAAAAAATTTGTTTTTGCCAAATACGTAGAGATGTTTTTGCACACACCGCTTGTAAAAACCCATGATGGCGGCCTTCCGTTTGCTGCTTATCTGCTGATCAAAATAAATAAACGGCCGGAAAACATCGGCAAAGGGAAACATGGTGATAAGGAATAGAGAGGAAAAAATGTGCACCAAAATAAACTCATCTTCCTCCGCAGCAAAAAAACTGTTTTTATGAAAATCCGCTAAGTTGTGAAACAGGCGCGTTTCAAGTTTTAGCACCAGTTTTTTCAGGAAACCGCCGCACCAGCTATCGATATAACTGACCGCATTACATAGTTTTTTTTGGATTACTGATGGTGCAAAAATGATCTCCCACAGCTTCAGAGACGTGAAGTTAATCGTATCTCGATCCATGAGGCGATGCAGAAATGTGGTCCCGCTTCTCTGCACCCCGACGATAAATACCGGTGTGCAAACGGTCTGGCGGCGATAGCCGGGAAAAAAGACTTCGTCAAGCACGAAGCCAAGCCAGTTTCCCAACTCAATCAAAACATATAAGGGAAACATGATGAGAATGACCAGAATCCGTTTACCGGTTAACCGCGCATTGGTCCCCCGTGTTCGCCAAAATGATCGGCACAGCACTGTAACAAGAAGATTAAAATGAAAGACCATTGTGAAACCCCCAAAGAATAATATGTGGCGTCCCGCGTATCCCACCGCTACATTGTCTGCGGACGCGGAGAACGTGTTGCGTCAAATACCCCCGCCTGTTTCAGTGCCACTGCCACCTCTTCTAGTTTAAGCTCGCTGAGCTTCTCAGGGGTCGGTACACCGTTTTCGTCCCAGCCGCGCCCGCGATAATATTCATCCAGCATTCCTTCCCACTGCTCAGGGTCAATCATTTCACCCTTATATTTCCCGTCCGGAACCGGCTCATGCGCCCATTTGCCGATGAGATGATCTTCCTTCCGCCCCATGCCTTCTCGACACGAATAAGCGCGTTCAACATTAAACACCCGCTCTCCGATAGTCAGCATCTGCAGTTCATCAAGTTTTATTCCCGAGGCATAATAGTACAGATCAGAAAGGTGACCATAGGTAAACTCCCTGGTCCCGGTCCCAAGCCCTAATAGAAATCGGCATAGCTCAAAAAGATCCGGCAGGATTGAAATGTTTTGATAATAAATAAGCGGCGCCGCCTTATGATAAGATAGCGGATCAAGCACGTCAGCCGAACCGAATTTTGCGACCGCCTGTTCCGGCGTCATCACCGGAAATGCGGGAAATTCAACGGGAACCAGCGCCCGCAGATGATCTGCGCCGCGCGTTGCCGTAGCAAACCCCAAAGAAGTTCCCTTCAGCATTCGGCTATCCACTCCCGCCATCACCATGCCCTTGGCGTGGCTGACATATTTTTCCGCTTCTTTCCCGAATCGGGCTGCAGCGCGCACAATACCCTCCGCAAACAGTCCGCCTACGCCCTCCCGATAGGCGGTCTTTTCCATCAAGCGCATCATGGCCTCATAGTTTCCCCAGGTAAGTTCAATCCCGTCGAGGTCTGTTGCAGACACAATGCCCTTTTCAAACCATTCCATTGCCACTGCCATTGCCTGGCCGAATTCAATCAGGTCAATACCATACTGATTGCCCATATTGTTCATCTTGAATATGGAATCAACGTTGGCATTGCCACACACCGGTCCCAGCGGGGTAAATGCGCCCTCTTCAATTTTATTGCCCCACTCTCCGGCGAACGGGCCGTCCGGAACGGCAAATTTTTTCCCGCAGCCAATCGGACAGCAAAAGCAGGGCTTATTTGCCCGGTAATAGCGCGCTGCAACGCGTAGCGGTTCGAAGTTATCAATGCCGTCAAACCCGCCGGTCTGCTGAAAATTTCTGACTGCAAGAAACCCGGCTTTGTTTGTGGAAAACGTTCCGGTTGAACCGCCCTTTTTGCGAAAATGGTCATAGGCATTTGACGCGCCTATTTTCTTCTGCAACGCTTGGGCATAGGTATTAAACCCTTTGGGATCAAACAGCGTTACGGCGCGGGTTCCTCTCACGGCAATTGCCTTTAGATTCTTTGAACCCATGACCGCACCCATGCCGGTTCGAGCAGCAGCACGCTCTTCGTGGATAATGCTGGCAATCCGCACCAGATTTTCTCCAGCCTGTCCGATGCATGCCACCCTGATGCGTCTGTCTCCCAGTTCATGTTTCAACAACGTTTCTGTTTCTCTGACATTTTTACCCCACAGGTGACGCGCAGATCTGATTTCTGGCTTGCCGTCATCAATCCATAGATATACCGGTTCGTCTGCCTTGCCCTGAATAACAATATGATCAATGTGGGCACGCTTCATCGCCGGGCCAAAATAGCCCCCAGCATTTGCGTCGCCGAGTATTCCAGTCAAAGGAGATTTGGCAGAAACATTGAACCGTGCGGGACAGGGAGCAGCCGTTCCCGATAGCGGGCCGCAGCCGAAAATCAGAACATTTTCAGGGGCTAATGGGTCAATGGCGGCAGCGGTTTCTTGAAAAACCAGCCAAGCATTGATCCCTCGTCCGCCGACAAACTGATGTCTCAGTTTCATGCTCAGTTGCTCTGTTGCAAATCGCCTGTTGGTTAAATCCACTCTCAGGATTATGCCTTGCTCCATCATGACGATATCCCTTTCTTGAGACTGTTTTTAAATGATATACAGGGTAAACAACCGTGTGCTTGCTAAAGCTCCCATGATATTGGAAACCGGGTTTTCTGCTAAATTAAACTAACATAAGCTGTCAGTAAGGAGGTAGTATTTTTTCAATAATCAGGCAAATTGGCTAACGTTTTGCAAACAAATTTAATGTGGTTCATCAAACAAGTTCTCAGTAAACACGGAGGTTTCCAATGTTATATGCAGGACATTTTGTTTTTGAAACATATGACGGCGAAAAACGAATCGGCTATTTCAATCTGATGGTGGATGCTGCAGACGTGGCAACGGCTAAAATATGTTTTCGAAATCGGCTGGCGCTGCTGAGGCAACAGACTGATTTGTTTTCTGGCTCCACACGCATTTTCCTTGACGGCATTGTGGAATTTCTTGATATTCCTCAAGAAGTTATCTTAACGAACTACAGAACCTTCCATGGAGACCCGCCGCCTTCCATTTATAATATTCTCCCTGAACAGCAGGCAACAGGGTGTCGTATTTATTCTGTGATACCTGACACGGGCGAGCATTCCTTCCCTAAAATTGAGCCGTTTTTAACCTTTGAGTAGCAATGACCCCGGATGTTGGAGACGTTTGCCGGCATTGATGGGTAAACGTTTCCGCGCAAAAAACTTCTTTTGTATCTCCCGAACTGAGTTCGGTGACCATCGTGGTTAGCATATAAAAAAACGCAAAGGAGGTCGCAATCCAAGACCTCCTTTGCGCGGATAACTTTCTCTTATTCAAGAAATTCAAAAATTCAAAAACAGCACCATTTAATGTCCAGTCGCCGCCCCTTGTTTCTCATTCTCTTGCGTGCCCGTCTGCGCATACTTTTTCCCAACCATTGACATCAATGCCAACCCCACCATTGCCAGCCCAAAGCCATATGACAGTTTTACCGCAATCCGCAGCGGCGCCTTGCGAAATATTTCTGATGTGTGAACTGGGCCAAGGTTAAGCGTGTTGTTCCCCGGCTCATGGCACTTCGCACAGACAGAGACAGCCATTTCTTCGGTTCCGTGATTGGCAACCTCACCATGACAGTCTAAACAGCGGTCAATTCTAAATTCCCCGGCTAAATTTACTTTGCCGTGTCCTCGCAGTCTGGCGACAACCAATGATGCCAGACGTCCCGGTCCGTTAACCAGTTCCTGATGACACGCACTGCAGGTCACAGGAATATTCCGTTGATGCGTGCTTGACCGCGGGTCATCAGGAGAAAACGTATAATGCATGGTATGGCAATCATAGCATTGCGGTGCTTTCGGATCCTGAGAGGCCAATCGTTTGCCATGGGCACTTTGTGCATACCGTTTCTGAACTTCCTCATGACAGGTTGCGCACGTTACATCTGGCACGCCTTCAGCAGGATGGTCCAGTGTTGCTGCCTCATGACATTCCATGCAGGTGTAATCCAGCCTGCCATGGACTGATTCCAGAAATAGTTTTTTGTCAACAAACAGACTCCGGGTAGTACCGCCTGCATCGGTTTTCGTGAGATTGCGATCAGCGTGACACTCGAGACACTCATCAATCTCCTGAGACCGAACCAGTTCCGGCAGCACGCAGGTTAATACTCCTGCAAGAAGTGGCACCAGCATCAAATATCGCATGTCAATTCTTCGTGACATCGCCTGCTCATTTGTTGAGTGCGTTGGCAATGTATTCCGCAATGTCAAACACCTTCACGTCGTCGAAAACGTTTTTTGTTTTCAAACCATCCTCAAACATCGTCAGACAATAGGGGCAAGCTGTGGCAATGGCATCCGGCTGTTTTTCCAGTGCCTGTTCAACCCGTGCTTCATTAATCCGTCTGCCCAGATGTTCTTCCATCCACATTCTACCGCCCCCGGCGCCGCAACAAAAACTGCGGTCTAAATTTCTATCCATCTCAACGAGGCAAACCCCGTTTATCGCCTTGAGCAGCGTGCGCGGCTGTTCATAAATATCATTATAACGCCCCAGAAAACATGAATCATGATAGCAAACATTCATTGGCTTCTCAGCACCGTTAAGAGCAATCTTTCCCTGGTGTATCAAATCACACAAAAATTCGCTATGATGCACTACATCTAATGAAATGCCGTACTGGCGATATTCATTTTTAAGAGCGTTATGACAATGGGGGCAAATCGTCAAAATTTTATTAATTCCATACTGTTGAAAAACCCCGATGTTATACTGAACCAGAGTGTCATAGAGATATTCATTGCCAATCCGTCTCGCGGAGTCGCCGCAGCAACCTTCTTCAGTTCCAAGGATTGCAAACCTGATACCCGCTTTCTGCAGGATCTTCACCACGGCCGATGACACTTTCTTGTAACGGTCGTCAAATGCGCCGGCACAGCCGGCATAGAGCAGTATCTCGATATCGCCAGCATCTGCCATGGTTGGCACCCCCAGTTCTTGTGCCCATTCGCCCCGCATATGTCGTCCAATTCCCCAGGGATTGCTGTTATTCTCCATATTCTTAAAAACCGCTTGAACTTCAACCGGAAAGTTGGACTCCATCAGCACCAGATTGCGTCGCATCTCAATCGTCTTGTCAACCGTCGTGATGAACACCGGACACTGAAAATGACAGTTGAGGCACATGGTGCAGGACCAGACGGTATCGTGTTGAATAACCTCGCCGATCAATAATTTTTCGGCAGGCGCATTCTCCGCCATCGGTGGTGTCAGCTTCTCATCCAGGTGGGCTTTTAAGTTCTGAATCAAGGTTTTGGGCGAGAGTGGCTTATCAGTGAGGTGGGCAGGACACGCATCCTGGCAACGACCGCAGCGGGTGCACGCGTCAAGATGAAAAAGCTGCACACGTGTAAAATCCTCAAGACGGGCGGCCCCAAATGTCTCAGCAGTTTCAAAATCATCGATTTTCCGAAGCACGCCGGGAGGTCCGTAGGGTCGCAAAAAAATATTGAGTGCTGATGTGATAAGGTGAAGAAACTTCGTGTACGGAATGCTGGCAATCAACCCCAGCACGACAAACAGATGTGCGCGCCACAGGATTTTATGCAGGTTTATCTGGGTGGCAGTCGGTGCCACAGAAAACAGCCAGGAAAAAGCATAACCTGCCGGTGCCCATGTGCCGGATTCAGCGGTAATATTCAGCCGGAGACCCTCAACACAAAATCCAAGAACGATAATGAGCGCAATCCAAATCAGGGCAAACGCATCATCTGCCCGGCTGTCACTCAGGCGGTCGGGCTTTTGCACATATCTGCGATATGCCGCAAGGCCGATACCGATAAGCCCACAACAACCGACGGCATCCAGAAAGAAGGAAAACAGGTTACCCACCAGCAGCGGTGTGCTGAATGTAAACTGAACGGCGAGAATGATAAAAAAAGGAATGGCGCAGGCACAAAAGACGAATACATGCATCAGCCCGGGATATAATTCGCGCAAAATCCGACGGTGGCCAAGAGCATACACGACAACATCTACCAAGCGCCGGCCAATCCCCTGAACCTGATCAGCCGGTTGCCCCATCATCCAGAGCTGATATCGTCTCTTGATGCCGATAAAAAAAATGGTAAGCGCTATGAGCACCCATAGCGGATCAAGTATCGTCAGCATGATGTCCTAAAATATGAGTCGGCGATTGCAGACATCGAACTCCCCTGCCAGTGCCGCGCTATTCCCGTTCGAATGGGCACATCTTTATGCTTCGGCCTTCAGCTTTTTCAATTCCTGGGTCATCGCCGGGACGACTTTAAACAGGTCATCAACAACACCATAATCACATTTGGTAAATATGGGTGCTTCAGGGTCTTTGTTGATCGCAACGATTACTTTTGAAGTGCCCATGCCCGCATAATGCTGGATGGAACCGGAAATACCGCAGGCGATGTATAGATTCGGCGACACCACCTTTCCCGTTTGCCCTACCTGATCAGAAACCGGTTTCCAACCTGCGTCAACTGCAGCACGCGATGCGCCGACGGTGGCGCCGATCACTTCTGCCATTTCCTCCAGCAGTTTAAAATTTGCCGCGTCTTTCATGCCGCGCCCGCCGGAAACGATAATCTCTGCTTCGGTCAGGTCAACTTTGGCGGCAGCAGCTCTAATCGTTTCCACAATCGTTACCCGAATGTCCCCCGGTGATAATTCTGCCGCAACTTTTTCAACCGTTGCCTTTTTAGATGTATCCGGCGGTGCCGGAATGAGAACATTCGGTCTGATGGAGGCCATAATGATCGCGGTGTTGGGAAATGCCACGTCCGCATACACTTTCCCAGCATACATGGGCCGTCTGACCATGAAGTTGCCGCTGTCGTCCATAAAAATCTGTGTGCAGTCGGTCGCAAGACCGGCATTCACCCGGGCAGCAACTTTTGCCGAAAGGTCCTTGCCAACAACTGTTGAACCAAACAGCACCATGGACGGCTGATGTTTTGCAATAAGGTCTGCCAGTACCTTGGCATACCCATCACTGGTATAGCTGCCCAGCAGGTCATGCTCAACGAAATAGACTTTACCGGCACCGTAGGAGGCGCATTGATCTGCTATGGTGTCCTGAATGCCTTTGCCAAGGCAAAACGCACACAATTCTTCGCCCTTTTTGTCCGCAATGGGTTTCACATTGCTCAATATCTCAAAGGTAACTTTTCTCACCGCAGTTTCGGTCAGTTCTGCGAACACCCAAATTCCTTTTCCCATATATTTTCTCCTTTAATTCTTTGTGAGATGTTATCGAAGCTCAGCCGGGAGCCACCGGCCGGCGCAGCTAAATTGCCTTGGCCTCTTCGCGCAGCAATTTGACCAACGCAGCCGCCTTTTGTTCCGGTGTCTCTCCACTGATGATCTGGGCAGCTTTTCTCTGCGGCGGTGCATAACATTTTACGAGCTTGGTGCGCGCGCCTGCCGCGCCGCATGACGATGGATCAAGCTTCAGGTCAGCGGCTTTAACCGCCTTGATCTCTTTTTTCTTGGCTTTCATGATGCCGGGTAGCGATGCATACCGGGGTTCGTTGAGGCCCTTTTGACAGGTGATCACGGCCGGCAGCGGCAGTTCCAACACTTCTTCACCACCCACAATCTGCCTGTTTACCTTGACCTTCTTTTTATCAGCCGCAACCTCCACCTTAACCACCAGATTTGCATGGGGAATATTTAAATATTCTGCAAGCGCCACACCAACTTGCGCAGCGTCATCGTCAATCGCCTGCTTTCCGCAGAAAATAATATCGTATTCCATTCCCTTGATCTGTTCCGCGAGTGCCCGCGCTGTGGTAAATGCATCGCCGCCGTCAAGCGCCGGGTCATCAAGGTGCACCGCCTTATCAGCGCCCATTGCCAGAGCAGTGCGGATGGCTTCGACACTGCGTTCGGGTCCAAGGCAGACGATGGTAACACTGCCCTGGCCGAATTTTTCTTTCTGTTTGAGAGCCTCTTCAACGCCAAATTCATCATACGGGTTAATAATGAACTTAACGTCCTGCAGCAGCACATCAGAGCCGTCAGGCTTCACTCTAATCTGCGCTTCTGTATCGGGAACCTGCTTTAAACATACAATGCTATTCACGTTTGACCTCCTGTTAACATTAATAATGTGAGCACCTGCTTGTTCGCGTTTTGCGCACTGACACAAGCTGCGCAAAGAGGTTTTTTACCTATCTACTGGTTGACTGTCAAGGCTTTTTTCCGCTTTGCAAATTCGGGTGTGTTTAAACCTGAACACATGTTATTGAAATCAGGATAGTGCTGATGCGCTTTATAAAATTTTTCTTTTCACTTCCCAGGCAGGAAAAAATTGGCAGTCAATCTCGTTTAATCTACAGCAACTAAGGGTAATTTAGAGGGGATATTTGGGGTTATGTCTTTATTGGGGTGAAATGAGATTGACTGCCAATATGGAAACCTTTTTACAAAACGTTTTTGAGTAACCGCTCCGCTCCGAGAGAGGAGGGGCTGGCAATCAATTTATAACATCACACAATAGGGCATAATCTTACAGAGAGGGGATCACGGGCTCCGGCGCAATTTCCATTAAATTGATTGCCAGCAAGTTTCTGGAAAATACAAATTAACAAAAAATATGCCAAAGGAATGAACAATCCTTTGGCATATATAACTATATGATTTAACTTTTAATTAATCCTACTTGCTGGCTTCTGTTTCGGTAATTACCGCCCTCCAAGAAAAATGATTTTGCCAATTTGTCAATAGGTAATTGCTGCCAGGAGAGATACTGCACCCGATTGCGGTAAAATAATGACGGTAAATACAACACGTTATAACTTTGACAGATAGTTAATCAACATCGTTCTCTTCTTCGTCAAGGCGGCGATAAATCGTTCGCGTAGAAATACCAAGCAATTTGGAGGCGATGTTCTTATCGCCCTTTGACTGTTTTAAGGTTTCTTCCATAACCATTCTTTCGATCTCTTTTAAGGGAATTTTACCAATGGGGATATTGAGAATGCGTTCGCCAATCGAAATAGCCGGGCTTTCTTTCACCGCTGCAACAATTTCTTCTGGTATATCATCAATAGCGATTTGGTCGGAGCGGGTCAAAACAACGGCGCGTTCAATGGTATTTTCCAATTCCCGGACATTTCCCGGCCACCGATATTTCTTAAGCACATCCCGAACCTCTTTGGTGAATCCAAAAACCTGCTTGTTATTTTTTTTGCCGTAAAGTGATAGAAAATGATGTGCAAGAAGTTCAATATCATCGTCTCCCCGATCTCGGAGCGGCGGAATATGGATATTAATAACATTCAGGCGATAATACAGATCCTCTCGGAATTTCTTATGTTCAACCGCCTGCTTCAAGGGAATGTTGGTGGCAGCAATGACCCGCACATCAGCCCGGAACGTTTTCCCTCCGCCCAAACGTTCGAATTCGCCATTTTGCAAGACGCGCAACAGCTTTACCTGAACAGCGGGATTAATATCTCCCACTTCATCAAGGAAAAGGGTGCCGCCATGAGCGAGTTCAAACCGTCCTTCCCTTCTGGCGATCGCTCCGGTAAAAGCGCCCCGTTCATAGCCGAATAGTTCAGCCTCAAGCAGCGTTTCCGGAAGAGCCGCGCAACTCACTTTAATGAAGGGTTTGCCCTTGCGGCTGCTTTGTTCATGAATTGCCTGGGCGATAACTTCTTTACCGACACCGCTCTCGCCGGTGATTAAAATTGTAGCGGAACTGGACGCAACCTGTCCAACCAGATCCATTACTTTACGCATTGGAGCACTTTTCCCAATGATGTTGCCGCTGCCCTGGATGGTTTTCAATTGTTCATGAAGCCATTTATTTTCAAGCCGCAATGATTGTTTTTCCAGGGCATTTCTCACTCGGTTTAAAATGGTGGCTTTATCCACCGGTTTCTGAATAAAGTCAAACGCGCCTTCCTTCATCACTTCAACGGCAACTTCAACCGTTCCATACCCGGTGATGAGAATCACCTCAATGTCAGGTGATATGGTTTTTGCCACCTTCAGCAGCTCCGCGCCATCCACCTTGGGCATTTTCAGGTCGGTCAGCACCAGCGGGATATCATGTTTTTGCAGAAGATTAATGGCCTCCTCCCCGTCGCATGCCGTCATAACCGTATATCCCTGTTTCTGAAGAATTTTACTGATAGCTTCCCTGACGCTCTCGGTATCATCCACGACCAGTATCGGCTTTGCCGGCAATGCGGTCATCGTTTGATCTACTAATTCCAATGCTCTGCTCCTCTATCGATTAATGGTATGCCTTTTGGAAACCTGTCATGCGCTGCCCACTGCCTGTGTTATGAAGGTCTGGTTCCCATCCACCGGGAGGCGCACAACAAAACGCGTCCCTTCATGGCGCCTGCTTTCACAGGAAATTTCTCCACCATGCTCGCCAATAATGTGCTTGGTTATTGATAAACCAAGCCCGGTTCCGCCGGCTTTTGTGCTGAAAAACGGCGTAAAAATCTGTTCCAGGTTTTGTTCTGAAATGCCTTCACCGCTGTCCATAAAAGTGATCTCAACCCAGTTTTCATTTATTCGGGTAGCAATGTCAAGTGTGCCCCCGTCGGGCATTGCCTCGACAGCATTTCGAATAAGATTAATAAAAGCTCTCCGCAGTTGATCATAATCAATATTGATGGGGGGCAATTCAGGTTCGAATGATTTTCTTACCGCGATGTTGTGTACCCGAAATTCCTCCTCCATAAAAGCAAGAATCTCTTCCACCGTGACATTGATATTTCCTTTATCAAGCTTTATTTTTGGCAGTCTCGTAAATTGGAGGTAATCATCCAGCACGTTATGCAGACCTTTTAACTCATGCTTAATGGCTAAGACCAGCTCCTGCGCTTCGGTGGTGTTTGTTCCGGTATACCCTTTGATTTCATCCTCCAACAGATCAATATTAAGCGTCAATGCACTGAGCGGATTTCTGATTTCATGAGCGACCTGGGCCGACATCTTGCCGATAATTGCCAACCGTTCATTTTGGATAATTTCGGATTGCAGGATCCGCTCCCGGGTAACATCTTTCACATATTCAACCACGCGGACGGTTTTGCCGGTTTCGTCTTTCAAGGGAAAGGTGTAGAGGTGGAAATAATACTTTTTCCCGCCCAGCGTGATACTCACCCGCTCTCGAAAGGCGGGCTGTCCAGTGGCAAATGTCTCTTTTGCAGGACAGCCCAAACACAGTTCCTCCCGTTTCAAAAACACATCATGACAGGGTTTTCCCAAAAAAAACGCTAACGGTTTATTTTGCCACCGGCAAATGGCATCATTTACCATGAGCACCCGGTAATGCTGGTCCACAATTGAAATACCGTCGGTTATGCCGTTAAATACCTCCTGGCTCCACTGCAGATATTGATTCACTTCCTGGTTTTTCTTTTCCTGCCACAGCAGCCATACCGCCCCAATAATAATGGTGCCGATAAAGCACCCAACAAAAAGAGCCAGTCGCCGGGTGCTGTCCGCCATTTGTTCCAGGATCTCGTGATAGGGCGTGGAAACACCGATTGACCATCCTATCGAACCGAGATTAATTGGTGTGTAGGCAATCAATTTTTTGGTAAGACCTTTCTCCCCGGCATGCCATCCGGAAATATACTCCCCGGTGCCTTCCTTTCCCTGCATCATCTGATGCTGCACAATATCCTCAAGACTGACCGAAGAAAATTCAGGCACACCGCTTTTTGATGCCGCGATTGCTTCTTTCCCCTCAAGGTTTTTATTCGGATGCGCAATGAGCATACCCCGATTATCAACCATCCATGCATACCCGGTTTTCCCGGACCGCACCGGGTAAATAAACTGCTGTTTCATGAGATTAAAATTCGGGATACAGCACAGCCACTGTTCAACAGCATTCAATTCATTTTTAACCGGCACGGCAATAATAAAAGAAAACATTGCCTGCTCTGATCCGCCGACATTCACAATGCCCGACAGAATGCGATCAGGAGACCTGCGCGACCCCAATAATGAGGGCAGATTCAATCCTTGGGCGACATGGCTGTCCGGATGCGGGTATTGAACGAGAATGGTTCCCTGCGGATCGGCGATAAAAATGGATAATAGCTGCCCCGCGGTATTAAAAAAAACCGACCGCAACACGTTTTCCGCGAGCACGGCATCCCGCGGGTTGTGGCCGATAATGTCAGCGGAAAATTGCAGTGTTGATTCAATATTTCCAATAGAGGCACGAATGCTTCGTGCGGCCTCCCGAACCAGAAATAGTTGTTGCTCGTTAAATGCCTTTGCCGCATTTACTTCCATGATCCGATAACTGTTAAAACCGATGGCTAAAATACCGGCGATAACAATCACCGTCGCCAACCAGATTTTTAACATCGGGACAAACAGCTTTCCCATGCTCAATCCTATGTGCCAATCAGTCTGATAGACATATCGGGTAACTTGGCATGCGTTTGCTGAGACGCAACACCGGTTGTGACCAACAACAACGATTACCAAGACTAATACGAGAGTTGAAGCAGCAGGCTGGATTGCTGGCAGCAAAAATATGTTCAAAAAAAGTATAACCGGATTATTCGGTAAAATCAATTAAATTTGAAAATTTGTCATTGTCACAATTTTCCGAAGCATGGGTGAACAAATCAGGGCTTGACAGAGGCAGGTGCTGTCTCAAATACAGCAGGGCAATAGAATAAAAAGGGGTATGGCTGAAATAAATGGTTTTCAGCCATACCCCTTGGGGATTGTTCAGTTTTCGTCTTATTGTCTCCCTTTGATAAGCTGGTCAACAACCGACGGATCTGCCAGCGTGGTGGTATCGCCCAGATCATTAATCTGCCCGGCGGCGATTTTCTTCAAAATTCTGCGCATAATTTTCCCGCTTCTGGTCTTGGGGAGGCCGTCAGCCCATTGAATTTTGTCCGGCGTTGCAATTGGACCGATCTCCTTTCGCACATGTGCAATCAGCTCTTTCTTAAGCTCGTCGCTCTTCTCAACGCCAACATTCAAGGTAACATAAGCGTATATACCTTCGCCTTTTATCTCGTGAGGAAAGCCCACAACCGCTGCCTCAGCTACTTTGGGATGGGCAACCAGCGCGCTTTCAATCTCCGCCGTTCCCATGCGATGTCCGGAGACATTGATAACATCATCCAATCGCCCCATCAGGAAATAATCCCCATCTTGATCTATGCGGGCGCCGTCTCCCGTATAATATCTGCCGGGGAACTGGGTGAAATACGTGTCTTTGAACCGCTGATGGTCGCCATATACCGTACGCATCATGCCTGGCCACGGCTTGGTGATGGTTAAATAACCACCTTCGTTAACGTCTGCGGGCGTTCCATTTTCCCGCACGACCTCCGGGGCAACGCCAAAAAACGGCCGATTTGCCGAACCCGGTTTAATCTTCATGGCGCCGGGGATCGGGGTAATGAGAAAACCACCGGTTTCGGTCTGCCAGTAGGTATCTACGATGGGGCAACGACCGCCGCCGATTTTGTTGTAGTACCACAACCATGCTTCAGGATTAATCGGCTCGCCAACTGTTCCGAGAATGCGCAAGCTGCTCAAATCAATTCCTTCAACCCACTGGTCTCCTTGGGCAGCAATCGCTCTGATGGCCGTCGGCGCCGTGTAGAATTGATTGACTTTGTATTTTTCAACAATCTTCCAGAACCGCGAATAATCAGGCCAACTGGGAACACCTTCAAACATAACGCTTGCTGCGCCGTTTGAAAGCGGCCCATACACGATATAGCTATGACCGGTAACCCAGCCGATATCGGCGGTGCACCAGAAGGTATCCTCATCTTTCAAGTCAAAGACATACTTAAGTGTGGTGGTGACATACAACAGGTAGCCAGCGGTGGTGTGTAACGCACCTTTCGGTTTTCCGGTGCTGCCGCTCGTGTAGAGAATAAATAACGGATCCTCCGCATCCATTTCCTCCGGCTTGCAATATGCTTTAATATCCTTTGCGTTCATTTCGTCGTGCCACCAGGTGTCACGGCCTTCCTTCATATTGCATTTTGAATTGGTCCGGTTAACCACAATGCACGAATTGACGCTTGGGCATGTCTCAAGCGCCTGATCCGCATTGGCTTTTAACGGAACTGATTTACCGCTGCGATAGGACGCATCGCTGGTTATGAGCAGTTTTGCTTCACAATCCTGAATACGATCCTTCAGTGAATCCGCGCTGAACCCTCCAAAGACGATGCTGTGAATCGCGCCAATGCGCGCACAGGCAAGCATTGCAATCGGCAGTTCCGGGATCATGGGCAGATAAATCGCAACCCGATCGCCTTTTTTTATGCCTTTCTTCTTCAGCACGTTTGCAAACTTGTTCACTTCGTAGTATAGTTCAATGTAGGTATAGGTTCGGGCCTCATTTACCGGTTCGCCTTGCCACATTAATGCTGCCTTATTTTTTCTCCAGGTCTTTATGTGGCGATCAAGACAGTTATAGGACACATTCAGCTTGGCACCCTTAAACCAGCTAATTTTTGCTTCGTTGAAATCGTATTCCAGAACTTTATCCCATTTTTTAAAAAACTCGATGTGTTCGTTCGCCATGTCGCCCCAAAAACCATCAGGATCATCAATTGACCGCCGATACATTTTCTCATACTGCTCCATACTTGAAATGTAAGCAGTTTTTTGCAATTCCTTGGGGACATCAAACACTTTGCCCATACTTGCTAACGATGTCATTGTTTTTTTCTCTTCTGCCATTTCCATCCTCCATGTTTGTTAATTGTTTGTTATGATGAACTTTTTGAAGCCCCTTAGACGCTATTCAATAAGCTTCTCACAGTCTTCCAAAATCTCAGAGCTTTTGGTGTTTGAAGAATAGGCAAGGGATATAAATCAGGTAAGCAAGTGCGACCTTAAATTTCAAGTAGTATGCCAAACGTTCTATAATTTTTTTAATGATATTTTAAAGAGTTTTGTATGTCAATGGGTTTTTTCTGTGTGCTTCAGTTGTCATATTGTCAATACATTGAAATCCATGCTCATCGTGATTTCTGTTTATTGACCCCTACTGGTGTGGGAACCGTCGGTATTATGCAGCTGAAAAAGTGTTTTTGGTAGAATGCCACAAATACCCGGACGTTATCCAGTGATGGCGTATTTTTTGCAGCTCTTTTAAAAAACCCGCACCATGGTACATCCGTTAAACCGTATTTCCGGCACCATTAAAGAAAAGAACCGATGATGCAGCCACGTGACGAATCAATAGAAAAACAAGATATCGAAACAAACGGTCTTCATCCCTTGGAAGAAACAGTACTGTCGCTTGCGACCGGTAAACTCTACCAGCTCGAACAGCCTGCTAAACCGCGTTTGTTTGTTATTCCCAAACCTGATGAGGCACCCACTCAACCGATTGAACCCGCTGCCATAGAGACGGTATCGCTGGAGAAATTTGCTCGGCTGCAGCGCGCCATTAATGACGCCATTACCTTTGTCAGCAAACAAATACTTGGCCGGGAACATGTTATTAAGCAAACGTTTTTTGCGCTGATGTGCGGTGAACATCAGTTATTGATAAGCCGTACCGGCATGGCGAAATCCATGCTCGCCCGGCAGATATTTGCCTGTTTTGACGGCGCTCAGGTTTTTGAAAAACAGCTTACCAAAGACACCATGCCGGATAATTTGTTCGGCGCCTATGATATAGAGGCAATGAAACGCGGCAAGATGATCCACAATGTGGAGGGGTCGCTGGTGCTCTGCCATTTCGCTTTCTTGGATGAAATTTTTGACGCAAACGATATGCTGCTCCGATCCTTGCTCTCGCTGCTCAATGAAAAAAAGCTGGTAAACGGCGAGCAGATAATCCATTCACCGCTGCAGACGGTCATTGCCGCAGCGAACTATATCCGCGTTACGGAAATCTTAGAAGCAGTCCTGGACCGTTTCTTATATAAAAGCTACATACCGGAAAATAAAGATCTGTATTTTCAATATGCAATTGATAACGTCTATCAGAAAAATTTTGGCACCATACAGATCCCCGAAACAAGAATCAGCCTCGGTGATTTTAATGTTGTGAAAGAACTGATAAAGAGCAGAGCTATTGAAATACCTGGTTATATTCTCCTTCTGAAAAACCATATCCTCCGTCAGTATATCGAAGAAACCCGGGAGCAGGTTCCCGATAAAAGAACCTATACCATCAGCGATAGAACCAGCGCCAAGTCGCAGGATCTCTTACGCGCCTCTGCGATTCTTGGTGGCCGACCGCAGGTAAACGAAGCTGACCTTGAAAATCTTCATTACATGATCTGTACCCTTGGCATAGAGGAAGAAAAATCGCGTTTCATGAAAATTTGCTCTGCGGCACGCCGGTATTTTCAGCAAGATCGTGAGACCCTGGAAAATATATTTGACGCGATAACCATTTTCAGCCTTGTGAAATCAACCTCCCATGCGGAACTGCTCAAAAGTGACGCTGCGTTCAATCAGCTCAAAGGGCGGCTTGAAAAGCTTGTGAAAAAAGAAACGACTGGTTTCAGAGAGTATTTTGAAAAGATAAAGAGCAAATTTGTCAGCATGCCGAAGGATGCTTTGGTTCCGGAAACATTGGGCCTGCTTGAAGAACTGTGCGATCTGTCGCTGAAAGACGCGCGCACCAGAGAAGCGCGGGAAATCATTGATGGGTTCAGGCAGGATATTTATACGGCCAAAAAAGCACCCGCGCAGAATACCTAATGTGTAGGCTATTATCCCACCCATGCCCCAGGAACCGCTGTTATCACACCTCAAGTTTTATATTCCGTTATGCGGGGCCATCGACCGCTACCGGCTGCGCTTTCCCCCCGAGCTGGTCAAAATTTTTTATATCGCACGGATTATTTTCAGCGATAAAACGACCCTTAAAATAAAAGATCAGGTTTCCCCGCTGTTTAGCAGAAGCCAGATTTTTTCGTCCCGCGATCACCAGGCGGCCGAAAGAAATGCTCGGCAGCGCCATCAACCGATGGACAATTCGCTGGGAATTGCCAAGATGTCCCTGATGAGCGACATTTCGCGCCTCATTCCCCGCGAACACACCATCTACACGGAGAACATTTTCTACAAGAAGCTTCTGAACCGTGAACTTATTAAAATCATCTATCAGGGCGCCCATGAGGAAGCGCTCTCGGTTGATAAATTTGTCGGCCGCGAGGAAACTGAATTAAACAGAAGCCAGAAAGTGTACTTTCTCTTTGACAACTCCACCTCTATGAACGGCGAAGGCTTTAACAAGATTTTTGCTGCCAAGGCAATCGCAGTTGAGTATCTGCGAAAAGTTTCGGCAGAGTCGCCACAAATTTATTTTCGTTCATTTCACAGCGAAGTAGGAGAGCTCTTTCAGGCGCGCACCGCAGATGAAATTTTTTCGCTGATTGAGCATATTGCCCACTTGCAAACGGGAGGCGGGCACATTACCAATATCGGGGATGCAATCCAGCAAGCGATAGACGACATCAAGCGCGATCCGGATTTGCGCGAAGCTGAAATATTGGTTATTACCGATGGTTTTGGTCCGGTCGCCAGAGACCTCAAAGATCACCTGGGAAACATCAAACTGCATGTCGTTCTCATTCCCGACCTTGATATCGCAAAAATTTTAGAGATGTATCCGGACCGCAGGGCCTGGGAAAAAGGCGGACCGAAAGGAACCCGGCCCATGCCGCCATTCTGGCGGTATTACAGCTCAGAACCTCCTCCCATGCGCCTTGACGGCGATTTGTATGAAAATTCAGTTCGCTCTTATGAAACGGCAGGGAAATCGGTAAAAGAGCTAAAGAAACAGGAACTGCTGCAGGGCCTCAACCAAATTTATACCATTCGCGAGCATTGCGAAAATTTCATATTCGTGGTCATTACCGCGCTGTTTGGCGAAACCTTCAGATGCACTGAAGATGATGTCGCAAGCATGGAATCAGCAGTAGAGGAAGTGCGCCAGCTTGCCATGCAGGATGTAAATCATAATGAAAAACTGGCGCTGCTGCAGTCATTAAATTTTTTGGACGCGTTGCTGTCGCTGGCATACGAACGCGCCGCAAAAAAACCGTTAAAGGCACGCATCCGGTCGTTGTTGCACGTTATAAACATGCTGAAGGCACGGATTCTTGCAGACCCCTGGATTCTTTCCATCCTGAAGGTTGACGATTCACGTATCGATCTCAAACTGTCCGGCGACATGTCCTCGCTATTGAAAAGTCTGTCGTTCGGCAAAGCTCTGGTGTTTTTTTGCAAATTTCTCTGGCACACCTTCCATGACGCAGCCCGGCGCCTCGCGGTATCGGTATTCAGGTTGCATCCCAAACCGGAGAAAATATAGAATGTAAACAACCCATGATAGAAAGGACTATCCCCTCATGGAAATAACCCCAAGTCCCAGTTACAGTATAACCATACGCATTGAAATCCAGCATAAGCCGGGGATGTTTGCCCGAGTCGCGGAAGTAATCGGCAAAGCCGGTGGATCCCTTGGTTCAATAGATATCGTGGCTCGCAATCGAGACAAAACAATCCGTGATGTCACGGTTGAGGCGCGTGATTATCTTCACGAAAAACAGATTGTCAACTCTCTTAAGGAGATTGAAGGAATACGGGTGATTGATGTTTCCGATCTCACCTTCCTCTCTCATCTGGGTGGCAAGATTGAAGTGGTAAATAAGCTGCAGCTTTCCAAACGGGAAAACCTGGCAATTGCCTATACGCCCGGCGTGGCACGTATTTGCACGGCTATTCATGAAGATCCAGAAAAAGTGTATAGCCTTACCATTAAAAAGAACACTGTGGCCGTGGTCTCAGATGGTACCGCAGTGCTGGGTCTTGGGGACATCGGGCCGGAAGCAGCCATGCCGGTTATGGAAGGCAAGGCGATGCTGTTTAAGGAGTTTGGCGGAATTAATGCATTTCCCATTTGCCTTACAACGAAAGATCCGGACGAGATTGTCAAGACGGTCAAATATATCGCGCCTGGTTTCGGCGGCATCAATCTTGAGGACATTTCTTCCCCGCGCTGTTTTGATATTGAAGCTCGATTGCAGCAAGAGCTTGATATTCCGGTGTTTCACGATGATCAGCACGGCACTGCTGTGGTGGTGCTCGCAGCACTGTATAACAGCCTCAAAATCATTGGCAAGAAGAAAGAAAACCTCAAAGTGGTGGTGAGCGGTGTCGGCGCTGCCGGCGTGGCGTGTACCAAAATCATTATGCTTGCCGGCATCAACAACATTATTGGGGTAGATCGAGCGGGTGCCATATATAAAGGGCGCACCGAAAACATGAACCGGGTAAAAGAATGGTTTGCAGAACATACGAATCAGGACCGGGTAAAAGGCAGTCTTTCAGAGTGCCTGAAGGGAGCTGATGTTTTTATCGGGGTTTCTTCCCCGGGGGTGCTGACGGTGGACGATCTGAAAAAAATGGCTAAAGATCCAATCGTTTTTGCTATGGCTAACCCCATACCGGAAATTATGCCTGAACAGGCGCTTCCCTATGTCCGTATTATGGCCACTGGCAGGTCAGATTATCCCAATCAGATAAACAATGTTCTCTGTTTTCCGGGAATTTTTAAAGGAGCGTTGCGGTGTTTCGCTCGGCAGATTAATGAGGATATGAAACTCGCCGCAGCGCGAGCAATAGCCTCCTGCATACCGGAAGACGAACTGCATGAGGATGTCATTATACCGTCAGTATATAATCGCGAGGTTGCGGATAAAGTTGCCGACGAAGTAGAGCGAGTTGCGGTTGCGGCAGGGCTGGCCCGTAAACACCCTGCTGATCATTCCCTATATCAGATTTCAGCCATCCGGAGCTGAGCCGGGTCTTTAAGGCAGATGAGGCGGTGGCGTCTGTATGCTATTCCTCCTCCCAGTACGGCAAGATGAGGTATGCGATATACATGGTCACAAACGGCAGGGCAAAGAGTATCAGGGCAACCAGCAGACCTTCTCTGCCCAGAAACGACGGGTAATAACTGGTAAACCCGCGCAAGCTTTTGGAAAAAAGCTGCCCGCCAATGACGACATTCCAGCGCATGGCAAGCACCTGAATCAACAGCAGCATAGAGGAAATGATGCCCAGCGTGTTGCGCGTAGATTCCTTGAGCTTTGCCAAGGTTACCACCCCCAGCAACACCAGCGGGATTGTTGAGCAAACAGCAAACTGCAATGCCACATAGCTTAATTGCAACTTGCCGCCGATGAGTTGCGCGATGATCCCCCAGGATTCCTCGCCCTCGTAAGCCATGGTCAGCAGCTCAAGAAGTTCCAGTGTCACATCAATAATAAAAAACCCCCACAGGAAGCTGCACAATGACTGCATGCAGGTATCATCAGGCGCCCTTCCCTTGAGCTTCATGACCAACGCGTATGCGACTATCAAGATTGCAATACCTGAAACAATGGCCGACATTAAAAAAATGACCGGCATAAGGGGTGTTGACCACCAGGGATTGGACTTAAGAGACCCAAATAGAAAACCTACATAGCCGTGCAGCACACAGGCAGACGGTATCCCGATAGCAGCAAGCACGGTGGTTATCTTATGGTCAAGGTGGAGGGTTTTTTCTGAAACATCAAATGCGCCCAGTGCCAGAATTGAATAACATGCCTTTTTTATGCCCGCACTTTCCTGCGCCATCCGCACTATATCGGGGCGAAATACAAACCAGATTTCCAGCGCCACAATGATCGTATAAAACGCGTAGATATAGCCAAAACCGGACATAGCTGAAGTGAACTTGGGCGTAAACATGATATTAAATGCCCGTTCGGGGTGTCCCAGATGAAACAGCAGCGGTGTACAGGCAAAGAGCAAAAAACTAAATGCAGCAATAAGGGCAAAACGGGAAACAGGTTTGAGCTCCTGCTTGCCAAAAACATGGTAGAGCGATGATACAATAAAAGCGCCAGCCACCAGCCCGGTAATATATGGATAAAGAACAATGAGAATACTCCAGAGCACTTCAACGTCATTGGGGTACAGGAATCCCTCACGTAACTGGTGAAGCATTAGCGCACCTCCTTGTCCAATCCCACATAATAGGTTTTGGGATTGTTGCCGGTCTCTGGTTTCAATACACTGATGCGATATTGCTTTAATACCTGATTAAGAGCGCTCTTCGGGTCGTTTAAACGCCCGAACTGCCGCGCCTGAACCGGACACACCACGACGCAGGCGGGCATAAGCCCCTTCTTGACCCGGTGATAACACCAGGTGCACTTATCAGCCGTATGCCTCAGGGGATGCATAAAACGCGCGCCGTAGGGGCACGCTTGTACACAATACCCGCATCCCACACAGTGCTTTTCATCCACCAGCACAACACCCTCCGCTGTCATATAGGTGGCGCCCACTGGACACACCTGAACACAGTTTGGTTCAGCGCAATGGTTACAGAGTTTTGGCACGAAAAACGCTTTTTTAATGTCGCTCATCACCGCAGATTCTTGAAAACCATGAAGCGCACCATGGGGAGAATCAATAAATACTCTTTCATCAGCGGTGATGATATACCGCTCAACCCAGGTTCGATAACAGTCATCTGGCACCTGGTTTTCAATTTTGCAGGCCTCAACGCATTTCCCGCACCCGATGCAGGTGGTGGTATCAACCACAAAGCCATAACATTCTGCCAAGCTTGTTGTTTGCCGAGCTCTTGCGATGGCCGGGAAAATAGAGCCAACAGAAACCACAAGCCCCCCGCCCAAAAGCGTCAATCCAGTCTGCCTGAGAAAAGCTCTTCGGTCTATCGCCATAGTTTTTATTCCTGTCTTTACATACCACTCGCTGTATTGAGGATTTCGAGATGCGAGTTTAGAGTGTTACCGTTCTTTACCCTGGCGCATGCGGGTTATGGCATTCAACACAGCGCATGTCCGGAGTAAATTCCGTCTCCTGTTCTTTCATGTGCTCGGGAAAACTGTGTATCTGTGGAAAGTCAGCCGGTCTGCCGGTAATTCTCTCATGACACCGCAGACATGATTCGACAGAGGTATCCCGGGGAATCTTATTTATGGTATTTTTATTATGGGCCTGCCAGTATCCATGGCACGTTTCGCAGGCTACCGTCCCATGTGCCCCATACTCTGCTTCTTGAATCACGTCATCATGGCATTTTGCGCATTTTTGGGTCCCCTGATACCAAGCCGGAAGTTCTGCCTGTTCGATGCGAGAATCTCCCCGGTAGTATCCGTAGTTATAGCTGCCATACACCCCGAACGATTGCGGCACAAAAAAATTGCGCGCACCTGCAAAACCCGCCACTATAATCACCAAAACGACGGACAGCCTGATAATATGGTGAAAATGTCTCATATACACAACATCATCCTTTTGTTTTCATGCCGATTGCCATTTTGGCAAATCCAAAGTTTAGCCGCTTTTTTTTATGATTCTCGTGCGTTGGTTCTTTATTAAAAAAGTATGAAAAAAGCAATAATTAGTTTCTTGCACCCCGGCAATTGATTTTCAAGGCATCGAAAAATTAGCATCTACCATGCCATAAAGCCCTTTAAGTTGCCACACAATTCCTGCGCGCAATGGTAATGAAAAGTTTTTTTGCCGGAGTTTTTTCGGGAGGCGAGTCAATGTTGCTGCAAAAACAAACGGCAGAGTCAACATTGACCCTGCCGTTACAGGTAAAATCCTTGTTTACTGAAAAATCCCCAAAATCCAACGTGGCATCGCTCTCACAGGTCCATGCATCGTACCCGCACCATTAATGTCAACATCCTCTAATTTATAATAGTAAATTTTCCCATTCTTCAAACCGCCGTCAATTAATTCATAGTTCGCTCCCTGAGTTGCTGAGCCTTCTGCCGTTATTAATGCATTATTTATTTTTATGTATTCACCATCTTCTGTTGTTGCACGGTAAACATTATAGCCAGCGTTGTCTATCTCTGCTGCTGTTGACCATTGGATAATTACTCTGCCAGCCTTTGGGACGACGGTAAAAGAAGTAAGTTGAATAAGTGTAGGACTTAACAGCGCACCGCGCACTGCACGCACATATCCATTTCTGGATTTATGGGAAAAGTGAACCATACCGCCACCGAACCCGTAACCAAAGTCAACAGTCCAAGCATATTGCATCATAGAGTACGTCGTAGAAGTCCAGTAAAAACAATAATCATGCATATCGCATGAACGAGTATCCGGAAAGAAAGTGGTGTCTATGGCGGGGTTGTATCTGTCATAATTAACAAGCGATTGTAACTCGTTACGGTTCGGCAAACGCCAGTCGCTTTTATCTGCTAACGTAAGATTCTCACAATAATCCAATGCCTGCTCCCAGCTATATGTCCCCGGTGCAGTAGCCTTCTGCCATATAAGCCCCGTGCTTGTATCTGTGACCGTTCCATCGTTATTATCAATAAAGGCATTATTAAACGGTTCGCCTCGAACTGCCCGAACATACGCATAAATTGCACCTTGATAAACCACCTTACCATCAGTAAAAAACACACCCCAACAATTCCCAGGGGCTTCCGCAAGGCGAGAAGAAGACCAGTAGAACTGGTCTAACTTAGTATCAGGAAAATAAATTGTATTGATTGCCGGATAGTTACGACTGCTGTCTACAAGAAAGGAAAGTTCCTTTATAGTTGGCAAACGCCAGTCGCTATGTCCTCCAAGCGTTAAATTTTCACAATAAGTAGCTGCTGCACCCCATGTGTAAACACCCGGTGCGGTATATTTCTGCCATTCAAGGCCGGTTGCTTCATCTCGCACGATGCCATTATCAAGATCCATATATGAATGAGGGACGGAAATGTACTGAGCATCCTGCCCATAGAAAGGATCACCTTGCAGTGGACAGGGTATTTCCTGCGTGCTGTTATAGCATTTGGTTTATCCAGTATCAGGGACAGGGGAAGCGGAAACGGTATATGGCAACACAACCCAAAGAAGCCCTATAAATATTATCGAGAATGTCCAGGAACAATGTTTTTTCATTTTTATATCCTCCTTTGCATTATCTTAATTCATCGCCGCATTAATCTTATCATCCAAAGCGGCATTGCAGGCGTTGGGTCATGCATGGTTGATTTACCAAAAACATCTATGTCCTCCAGTTTATAATAATAATTTTTTCCATTCCTCACATTGTTATCAATAAACTCATAATTTGCCCCACGGGTAGAAGACCCCCGAGCGGAAATGAGTGAACCATTTATTCTCAAGTATTCGCCATGCTTTGCTTCCGAACGATAAATATTAAATCCTGCATTATTAAGTTCGGATTCAGTTATCCATTTGAGGACTACCTTGCCTATCTTCGGATTTACAGAAAATGATGCCAGTTCAATCACCGTTGGTGTAGAAGTTCTTACGCAACGCACATAATTTTCATAATAAACACCTTCATAATATTTGTTCCCGTAATAGAGCCTGCCAGTATTAAAATCTTCGGCAAATGCTTTCCTTCTATGGCACCCGCTACAGGTTGTTCCTGTCCAGTATAATCCACTGCCAGTATGAGGGAAATGAGTCGTATCAATTGTTGGAGGGCTACTCTGGCTGAGGTCAACAAGCCTCTCCAGTTCTTTTGGTGTCGGTATCCTCCAGTCTGAATAATTCCCCAAAACGAGGTTCTCGCAATAGGCAAGTGCATCTTTCCACGTATAAGTGTTATCTTTGTCGCCGCTTCCGCCATCATCTGTTTTTTGTTCCCACATAAGGCCAGTCAGGTTATCAGTTACCGTCCCATTTCCATTATCGGTATAGGTTTGTGAAGGCTCATGCATCCCACGAACACATCGCACTTTTGCCTTTTTAGTCGTCTTATTACGAGTCTCAAATAGGCCAAAAGATACTTGGAGCACCCAATTTAAATTTGAATCATTAATCTTGTCTGTTGCAGTCCAATAAAAAACATTGTTTGAGGTGTAGTCAGGGAAATATCTTTTATCCAGAGCAGGACTATACCCTTCATAATTTAATATAGTAGAAAATTCCTTTCTGCTTGGAAGCCGCCAATCAGTATAGTCGCCGAGAGAGAAGTTTTTGCAGTATTCAACAGCTTCACTATAAGTATAAGTAAGCCCCTCATTGGCGGCAGATTTTTTTTCCCACATCAGGCCAGTCAGGTTATCAGTAATAATGCCATTGCCATTATCTGTTAGTGACGGGGGATTTATTATATAATTTGCATCCTGACCAAAAAAGTCCTCTCCTTCTCCAGGACAATATGGTGTTGAGTCACATACTTGAAGATCCCCTTCCATGTGCCATGAATCGCACATCATATATTCCCAATCATAACAAAAAGTCTGACCTGTATCAGGAACTTTTATAATAAATGATGACCCTATTGATGGAAACACAAAAAGAAAAGAAATCATTAGGTATGAGTATCTTAGCGATTTTATTATTGCTATAAATTTCATTTTTATTTCCTCCTGGAAAAAAGTTTATTTGCAAATGAGGTGGTCTGGGTTGTCAAGACAGAAAATGAGCTTTTTAAGGTGGCTCTGCCTGCAATTAATGCCTGCGCATTTCCCATCTTCTCTCCCCCAAACCATGTGTTAAGAGAAGCGGCCTGAAAACAGGCTTACGAGATTGTCCTCCAATCCACGATCTCTGTCCAGTGCTCAGCATGGGCGGAAATCTGCCGAAAAGAGCTTCAACCGACAGAAACCATACAGCGCGTACCGGAGTATAGTACAACCGGCGGTCCGGAACCAAGACTCTGGTGCGGCCGCTCATTGTTGTAAAAAAGGAAATACTCCGTCAGACTCTTGCGTGCATCGGCAACATTCTCGTAGTCCTTCACGCGCACTTCCTCATACTTAACGCTCCGCCAGAGCCGTTCAATCATGATGTTATCAAAAGTCCTGCCACGGCCATCCATACTGACCCGAATCCCGGCATCTTCAAGATTGCTAGTAAATGTCTCACTGGTAAACTAACAGCCATGATCCGTATTGAATATCTGCGGTATCGATCTGGTCAGTGTTCGGTTCAACGCCATCAAGCAAAAATCAGCCTCCAGCGTCAATGAGAACTTCCTGGCCAATACAGAGAGACTTTTCCAGTCCATGATCGCAACCAGATAGGCAAATCCACGCCGCAGACGAATATAAGTTACGCCAGCAGCCAATACCTGATCCACATGTTCAATCACCAGTTCCCGTAACAAATACTGGTAAATGCGATGCTCTCTGTCTTTAACACTCTGCCTGGGTTTGGGATAGAGGGACTCTATACCCATCAGCCGCATCAGACGACGCACTCTATCCCGGCATACCACGTGGCATGACCCCAAAGCCAGTCCCCATGCGCCGTGACCCGTAAAACGGTCTGCGTAGGTACTGCTCATCTAGCAGGCGCATGCTCGTCAGATGATACCCACGCTCAGCCAGGGGCTCATCGTAATAGCTTGTTCGGGCCAAGCCAAGCAACGCACACTGCTGGCTCACCGATAGTCGGCAATCTAAGGGGTTGATCAACCATCACTTCTGCTCAAGGCTCAATGCCAACCTTTTTTAGCCAGTCCAGCTCAAACTGTAGCTGCCCAATTTGCTGATAAAACCCGGCTTTTAATTCGGCCTCGCTGTCCGCCTCCCCGCTACGCTTCTCACTGAATATTCCGGGCAGCTCCGCCAAAACCTGTTTTTTCCATTGGCTGATCTTTCTTAGTATGCAGGGCATACTCAGAGGCCAATTCCTTCATACTTTTGATTCCTTTTATGGCCTCCAAGGTGACACGGGCTTTGAACTCTGCGCTATGATTCCTAAATCATTTCTTCGTGGATTTGCCTCCTGTTATTTGTGCTCTTAGTTGGCAAAAAGCGCCTTAAATCCCGGTCCAGTTTTTCCAGACCATTATAAAATGCCTATTGTAATTGGACAGGTATGGAAATTAGACTTAAGATAATTATAACTATTTATAAATAGTGTTTTAATACCACCATAATTTAATTATAATCTAAATAAATGAGTTAAATCAATTGGTTATTTCATTACAATATAAATTAGTCTTTTCCCAAATAGACCCTTGTCTCCTTAATTCATCGCCGCATTAATCTTATCATCCAAAGCGGCATTGCAGGCGTTGGGTCATGCATGGTTGATTTACCAAAAACATCTATGTCC
>FWPV01000762.1_pt1 | contig 97825 bp, 76 predicted proteins | sample 2228371 | NCBI WGS metagenome assembly FWPV01 (sample SAMEA103939776, study PRJEB20133) | metagenome
ACTTCGGTAGCTTGAACCACATTGTTGATGGAGAACTGCACCTTAAAATTAGAAAGGTCTAAAGCCGAATTATTCTGAATCGTCACTTCAACCTCATCTTCGTCGCCTTGGCAAACATTGCCTGGGAAAGTAACTGAAGATACATTGATTGGAATATCGAACTCAAAAGCGCCTATATCCGGAGCAGTTGCACTACGCGGATTGCCATTGATATCTTCTGCAACACCCACTGGCGTTCCTGCACCATCCAGTTCAAGAACAACAGGCTCAAAATTCGAACTAATTACGTTAACATAGGTTGGAATAATCGTTTGTGAATTCATATCCTCCCCTCCGGTCGCAGTTTGCCAATCGGATAATTGAACTGAGTTCACGTTATTGTAATTACCAACAACGGAAGAAGTGGAAGCCAATTTTGCTATGTTATTGTTATCGGAGTTAAGGTTTCCGGAAGGTTGATAAAAATAAATACCAATGTTTTGATACAATGGAGAAGAGGTCCAGCCCAAGTCAATGTTGTTATTGTTAACGTTGAATTGGGTATTATTTGTATAATCATATAAATACAAACCATACCGATAGTAGCAAGTTCCTCCGCGCATGTATACCGTATTGTGAGAAATATCAAAACGACTTGCATAGTAGGCCATAATACCGTAGTTGTAATAATAGCCTACCCCTTTAAAGTCTAATACGTTATTGATAATCTTGGTTGTACCATTAGAATAGGTTGGTGACAGAATATACATGCCATACGCATAGGAATAGTATGTTCCTGATGTTGGAAACGGAGAGTGAATTTTGTTTCCATCAATAATGTCATTGTTGTTGTAATACGAGTAAATACCATAAAACGTGGTATACGTTGGTTTAGTACCACGGAAAATTTCATTGTTTTTTATGGTAGTTCCATGATGGTAGAAATAACTGTAAATACCATAATAATAAAAGTTACGAATGGTGTTTCCTTCAATCGTTGTTCCATGGTTCTGAGTGCTTGGCGACGATGTGCCATTCAAAACAATACCAGTATACATACCATTGTTACCAGTGCTTCCGTAAATTTCATTGTTACGAAAAGTGTTACCAATTCCTTTAATACCACCGGTGGTGTAGGAAGTCCAAGAAGTAGCGCTACCAACCATTGCAATGCCACAAGAACCGGCTGTAGTAGTTGAACTAGGCGAAGAAATGTCGATTTCACAGTTCTGAATGATGTTATAGTCGGCTCTATTCAAAAGCCAAAAACCCCAACCGTATGTAGTGTGGGTTGGTTTCACATTCAAATTGTCGAAAATGAAATAATCGGCACCGTCCAGTTTTACAACAGCTCTAGCAGATGAGCTGGAAGTAGAAAACTGAAGTCTTTCGCCATTACCATTGATGGTGATGGTGTTTGAAGCGCTCGCTCCCGAAATGGAAGGAATTGTGAGCTGCTCGGTGTAAGGACCGGTACCTTGAGTTACATCAATCACTACCGCACCTGAAACGCCACCGCCTAAAGCAGGACCGCCATCAGATCTGGCAATCCCTCTGAGGGCTTGAATAGCAGATGTAAAGGACTTGAAATTTGTAGCCGTGGCTGTACCATTTTTATCGATGGTATAATTACCACTCATTTGAGCCGAAGCTCCCTGAACAAGAAAGAGTAAAAAAGCAAATAACGCCAGTTTACTCCAAGCGGAAATCTTAACAGATTTCCCGTTGGGGTATCTATTCTCCATAGGGTATAAGTTTGATTTACCCAAAGATATTCAGTACCCAAAATTGGAAACAAACATTTTTGCCGTAAGAATAAAGGAACTTGTTAATTTAAAAAAGAGTCGATTTATACTGTTTTTAATGTAAGCTTTTTTAACTTTAGCCAGATTATACTTATTTTACTGTATTACAACGTCTTATGCATTTATAAACGTTGCAAAAATGAAACTATTCTAGTTGAATTTAAAAATATATCAACTAAGAATTTAGGGTTCGAGTAGGTATTTTTTTAACACCGTAACCGCCTTAAATCAACTATGTTTATAGTCGATAATAAAAAAAGCCCCCAAAAAGGGGGCTTCAATAAACTACGTTCTTAGTGGATTATTTGGCTATGGTAAGTTTTGTTACGTGTAAGCCGTTTCCTGTTTGAACCTGAATTTGGTAGATACCAGGTGATAGGCTAGCCATATTCAGACTTACGACTCCGTTCTGATTATTTTGAACGGTAACCGCTACCTCTTTACCATCCATAGTAAATACACGATAGGATTCAATTGATTCTCCATTGTTCAAGCTCAGATTTACTAGACCATTCGATGGATTAGGGTAAACCTGTAAGCCAGTTAATTCTACTTGGTTAACATTTGTTCTGGATACCAGAGCTGTAGATTGAACCACTACATCACACCCTTCGTTCATGAGGCGTAAACTGATATCATATGCCCCATCAGCCAGGTATTGGTATACCGTATTGATGCTGTTTCCGATCACTGAGCCCGATTCTTTGCCTCCATCACCAAATAACCAGAGATAAGACTTGGCATTGGCCACATTTACTGCACTCAGCGTAAAAACTCCGCCACCTACTTGAGCGGTATTTACATTTAATGTTGCAGATGGTAAACTCCGCACAGTAACCGTTTTAGTCTGGGTTGATTCACAGCCGGAAGGTGTGGTTACCGTCAACGTGGCGTTGTACGTACCTGGCGCAAGTACTCTGTTTGCATTCTTTGTTGAGGCATCTATGGAATTATCACCATCGAAGTCCCAAGCATAGCTCACATTGCCATTATTACCAATACTTGCATTCTGGAATTCTACTGCCGACCCTTCGCAAGCATCGCTAGCGTAAAACTGGGCTGTAGGCATTTCATCAACGGAAATTACCTTTTGAATGACATCTTCGCAGCCATTATTCGACATGGCTTTCAATTCAACGCTGTAAGTTCCAGTATTTCCAAATGAACGTGTTACGTCCTTCGCACCGCTTACATAACCGTCGCTGAAGGTCCACTGGTAACTCGTATTACCGGCAGGTTCAGTACTTGTGTTGGTGAATGTCAGGTTTTCGATACTACACAGGTTGCTGGAGGTGAAATCAGCCTTCGGCGCTTCTACTAAACTTACTTGCGTCGTAGACGTATTCACACAACCAAAAGCGGTGGTTGCCGTTAATGTTACAGTATAATTTCCTGCTTGAACATAGTTATGCTGAGCATGGAATGAATTGGACGTATTGTTGTCGCCAAAATTCCAGCTATAACCGATGGCTCCGCCACTGTACATCGTATTGTTGGTGAAGCTCACCATATCGTTGTTACAGGTAGTTGCAGAAGGTGTAAAACTTACATTGGCACGAGGCGCTTGAGTTACATAAGCTTTTTTCTCAGCCTTGCAGCCATTTACCTCAACTGACATGCTCACTTCATATACACCTGCTTGCGCATACAAATGGCTTGGGTTATTGGCAACTGAAGGCTGACTTCCATCACCGAAATTCCAAGAATAGCTTGGCGAACCTACCGGAATAACCGATCCATCCGTAAACTGAATCGCCGTTCCTTCGCACGCATTAGCAAAACCAAATTCCGCTACCGGGTTTTCTTTTACTTGCGCAGAGCTATTGAAAATGGACGTGTAGCCGTAGTTAGAAATCACTTTCAATTGGGCATTGTAAGTGCCTGGTGTAGCGTAAGTATGGGAAGGATTGATCAACACGGATGAATCACCATCACCAAAATACCACATAAATGCCATAGTACCGGAGCTGATAGTTGAATTGTTATCAAATACAACCGGAGCACCGGCACATGCAGATAGACTGACAAAGTCTGCTACCGGACGTGGAGCAACAAATAGATAACGCTCAACCGTAGGCGCTACACATCCGTTAACCAAAGATTTAATGGCATAACGCAATACATAGGTACTGTCAGACTGGGAAATTACAGGAGTGAATGAAGAACGGCCATCAGAAGCACCTGGCGCGGTTGTCTGATGCTGAGCACCAGCTGTAGTCCCATTTACAGTTACCAACTCCCACTTATCAAATGCCCATGTTGAGTTATACTGACCATTGGTATAACCGGCAGGAGGAGAAATCAAGTAGTTGATATTGTCTCCGTAAGCAACAATATCAGGGTCCTGGCTATTACCACTTAAATATGTGCCTTGGAATGTGGAACCTTGACTAATGAAACTTCCAACAGGCGAAGGGCTTACTGTATAATTTATCTGTGTAACAGGCGATTTACCTTTTACATTAGCTTTTAACACAAAACCACCGGTAGTTGAATTGACTACCTGAGTCGTAAACTTATAGACCGCACTATTGCCGGCATTAATTGTTGAAGTGAATATCTCAGTTGCCTTCAACTGACCATCAATCTCAAATTGAACGTAGAAATTAGCCAAGTTCAATATTGAATTATTCTGGATAGTTACTTCCACATCCACAACATCACCCTGACAAATCGAATTTGGGTAGTTGATGGCGCTAACATTAATTGGAATATCAAATTCATACGATCCTGGATCAGGTGCTACGAGACTTCGTGCATTGCCATTGATATCCGTATTAACTGGAGTAGTGGTGCCCATGCCATCCAAATCTATGGTCATAGGTTCAAAATTTCCAGCGCCTGTATTGATATATGTTGGACGAATATTCACGCTATTCATATCAGGGGTTGCTGCATAGGATTGCCAGTTCGCCAATGTTTGGTAGTTCATTCCGCTGTAGGCATCATATGCAGTATAATGTGCAGAGGCGTTGGAATTACGCGTCAAAACGTTATGATTTGAATTTAGTTGACTTGATAGTGAATAATAATAGATATCGTAAATTCCGTATAACATGGACGTTCCATCAAGGTCTACGATATTATTCTTTACGTTGTAGGTAGCTTGATACGTATAGTCGTATAAATACAAAGCATAAACATAATACAAGGTTGACGTACGCCAGTAAATGGTATTGTGGTAAATATCATGTCCTGTACCATAATAGGCCATAATTCCGTACCCATAACCAGCACCACTCATATCCAACAAGTTGTTGAAATACTCCGACTTGGTTGTAGTATAGGTCGGAAGCAAGTTGTAAATACCATAAACGTATCCGTTAAAAACGGAACCTGGTGTTACTTGTCTAATTTTATTACTGTAATAATTTGCTCCCATGTTATAGTAGGAGTAAATTCCATAGAACGTGGTAATGGTTGGCTTTGTTCCCCTTCTGATATCATTCCCGCGGAATGTCAGGTTGTTGTGGTAGTAATAAGCATATACACCGTAGATGTAAAAATTCCGGATGATATTATCCTCGATAATGGTATTATAAAGACGAGATGTATTGGACACATCTCCTGCGATGGTAATTCCCATGTACATCCCATTATTTGTGCTAGAACCAAAAATCTCATTTCGGCGAATGATATTACCGATACCTTTTGAACCTCCACTATAAGCATTACTACCATAGTGACTGGTCGTGCTACCTGTAAACGCGATACCTACGGAATTATTTATGGTTGTGCTGGTAACACTGGTAATATCCACTTTACAGTCTTCAACAATGTTATAGTCAGAACTGTTATCGAACATCATACCCCAACCATAGGTCGTGTTCAAGGTTTTAATGGTTAGATTTTTCACGGTAAAATAATCCGCACCATTCATTCGCCACGTAAACATGTTGGAAGTTGAAGTACCCGAGAACTGAACTGTTTCTCCACTACCGTCAATCGTTACACGATTGGTTGAACTCGTTCCTGTGATGGCCGGAATAACTACTTGTTCCGTGTACGGGCCTGTTCCAGGGGTAACGGTGATAGTGACAGGTCCATTTACACCTCCTCCTAAACCCGGTCCGCCATCAGAACGAGCTACTCCACGCAGAGCTTGGACAGCTGAGGCGAAGGTTTTGAAGTTAGTGGCTGTGGCAGTGCCATTTTTGTTAATGGTATAATTGGTACCATTCATCTGTGCTTGCGCTGGCAGGGATAAAACCGCCAAGGCAAAAAGCGAAAGGACGCAAACAGTCCATTTCCGCCTCAAAATTGAGTAGAATCTCATCTCCATAGAATTTTAGTTTCTACCCAAATGTAGAAACGATAAAAAGCTAAAAACAATTTTGATAGTGGCCACCGTACTAAAAAATAAAAGAGCGACTTAAGGATAAGTCGCTCTTTATCAAGTTACTGTGAACTATATTTATCGTACCACCTGAAACTTGTTACTATATACTTCGTTTGATGTGATAATTCGGAGCGTATAAGTGCCCGAACTGAACTGAGAAACGTCTAATCCATTTAGAATACCATTCAAGGTCGTTGCATAAACCCGTTTTCCCGAAATATCAAAAACCTGTATTTCAGCGCGTTGCATGCCAACTTGAGCTAAATCAATAAACAGCCTATCTGAACTTGGGTTTGGATATACTTTAATCGATTTTGAACCTTCCGATTGAACTGTGTTAGGTGTGGAATTGATGCTTTGAGTCGTTTCAGAAACACAGCCTTCAGCCGATGTGACAATTAAGCGAACATCGTACAGCCCGGAGAGCACAAAAGTGTGATTGAAGTCGCGAACTGTATATTTACTTCCGTCTCCTAAAATCCACTTGTATGTATACCCGTTTCCTATAGGTCCGGAAAACACAAACTGACCATTGGCCGTTAAAGCCGATCCAACATTGAAGGTAGCATCTGGTAAAGTATAGACATCAATTTGTTTCGTAGCTGTAGCAACACACCCATTTAAGGTAGTTACGAAAAGTCTTACATTGTAAGAACCAGCAGTATTGTAAGTGAACGCCGTATCTAAGGCTTGGGTAAAGGATCCATTATCAAAATCCCAAACATAAGCAACCCCAGCTCCAATATTCTTTGTGTTGTTCGAAAAACGAACTTCCTCTCCATCACAAACGGAATTTGCCACAAATCCGGCAATTGGCTTCGTATCAATTTTCACATAACGAAGAACAGAGTCCGAACAACCATTGCTGTTCTGAACCACCAGTTTTATTGGGTAACTGCCAGACGAACCGAAAGTAAACTGTGGACTTGTCGCGTTGCTTTGAACAGAATTGTTTATTAACCAAGCATAGGTATTTCCGGTATTAGCTGGTGCAGTGCTGAGGTTGTTTAAAACCACATCCTCATTTGAACAAGCATTACTCAAGGCAAAATCAGCCGTTGGTGCCTCAACCAGGGTGATTGTATTCGTAACAGAGTCAGCGCATCCTAAATCGGTGGTTATAACCAAGGTTACATCAATACTGCCCGATAAACTGTATAAATGAGACGGGTTTTTTTGTCCAGAGGTACTACCATCCCCGAAATGCCAATCTGAGCCAAAGCTACCAAATGACAAGGTGCTGGTATTTGTAAATTGTGCCTGTTTATTATTGCATGACGTTTGTGCTGTGAATGATGGAACTGCCCTTGGAGCTTGCGTTACAAAGTGTGCACGGCTATCCGAACAACCATTTATTGTAACGGTCATGGTAACTGTATAGGAACCCGGAAAAGCATACAAATGGGTAGGAGCATTTCCCGTGCCCTGAATACTTCCATCACCAAAATCCCAAGTATAAGTAGGTGTTCCACTTGGAACAAGAGACTGATCTGTAAAACGCAGCGCTGTTCCTTCGCAAGCATTCTGCACTGAATACTCTGCAACTGGTAATTCAAAAACAGCCACGGTATGTGTTATAGAATCTACGTAGCCATAATCCGAAGTTACCTTCAGCGTTACATCATACGTTCCAGAAGCAGAATAGGTGTGTGCTGGATTCTGCAAATTTGTATAATCACCATCACCAAAGGTCCATTCATAGCTGAGCGAACCACTTTGAATTGTTGAGGTATTGGCGAAGTTCATGGCCACTTTATCACAAACATCTGCCCATGTAAAGTTTGCTTGAGGTCTTGGTACAATATTGATATACCTGCCCATAATGGTATCACAGCCATTGGCTAAATCATTAACCGCAAAGCTCACAAACAAGGCGGAATCCATGATTAAAGTATCGGGTGAAAAACGTAAAGTAGCTGAGCTAGATCCGGAGGCAGGTGTGAATGTAAAATAGGCGGAACTGACTGAAACACCATTCAAGGTTTGGTAGCTTAGCGATGTAATATTCCAAGTTGATCCATAACCTGAATTTGTGAACCCCATAGGAGGGTTAATTACGTATGTGAGTGTCTCCCCTGCCGTTACAACATCTGGATCGACCATTGTTCCTGTACTAGTCGGCTTCCCGGACTGGTAAGGTGTTCCTTTCGATAATGTAGCACCGCTGGGAGAAGGGTTAACCGTAACAGTAGCGAATGCCGTATCGTTATTGGCATTCAAGTCTCCTTGTAAGTTAATCGCTTGAACACTTACATTCGCTCCAGCCACCGTGCTTTTAAAAAGCCCCGGAATGGTAATTACCGTATCCATTCCACCAGGCAAACCACTTAAATTAACGTTCGCTATTGTTTGGATGCCTGCAACGTTTAATCCTAATACCATGGCATCGGCCTTAAAACTGCTGTTGTTTTTAACCTTTAAGCTTACATCAGCTTCATGGTGCGTGCAAACCGTAGAAGGTGAAATCTGCAAATCACTCAAAGCCAATTCAGGATTACAGGCATTATCAATACAGAAAGAAATGTCATCATTCCACCACTCGGAATTGCTATTTACCTGATATAAATCCAAGTATGAGATAGGATTTGAATTGTTGATCGTGCCTTTCGAAACCCCATCAATAAAAAATTCCCATACTCCATTGTCCAAATCGCAGTCAACTACAAATTCAAACCACTGGTTTTGCGGATAGGAGCCTGTGAGACCATAACCTGAAGCATTAAATGTACCGCCTGAGTAAAAATAGAATTCAAGCGACCACTGAAATCCGGGAGAAGCGCCTCCTTGAAAATTAAAATAAGCCTCCTTATTGCTTGGAATAAAATACCAAGCTGTATATTTAAATCGGCCACTGTTGTGTACTCCTCCGAAATCTAATACTACGTCTTGTGGACCATTTCCGAAAGGTGAAACGAAATAGATGGATTTGCTTCCAGAATGAGCCTTAGTGGTGGCAACCTCTACGTCGTCAGAAGCACAGTCTACCCCAGACCAAGTTGTCCATTGGGTAGATTGATTTCCTAAACAAGAATCAGCTGAATACGATTCAAAATCGTCTGAAAAATAATTTTGTGCCTTAGCCAAACCCACAAAGGTTAGCCAAGTCACTAGAGTAAGTCCTAGTTTTTTCATAGCAGTAATTGGTATTGGTATGGTACTTCGAAACTAGTAAAGAATTTAGACTTTAGGTTAGTTTAAAATGAAAAAGAGGAGACTTTTGGCCTCCTCTTTTCAATCCAATGAACGTATCGAATTATTTAACAAGCTGTATTTTAGCTGTATAAACCTTGTCAAAGCCGTTTACCAGAACCAAGTAGCTGCCTTCTGCGAGCTGAGTTAAGTCCAATCGGACATGGTTCAATTCTCCGCTTTCAAGCTGCATTACGGATTTTCCCGTCAAATCGCGCAGTTCAACTGTATAGGATCCCGGAGCTAACGCAGTCAAGTCTACATTGACCATTCCGCTGCTAGGAACAGGATATACACGAAGACCTCCATCAACCAAAGTACTTGTTCCAGTAGGATTACTGTATACCGATTGTGCTGTCTGATTTACACAACCTTCTGGCGACGTTACAATCAACGTAACCGTATACGTTCCTCCTAAAATAAACTTGTGATCTATATCGCGGTTCGTATACTTACTGCCATCACCCATAAACCATTGGTATTGGTATCCCGCTCCAATAGGACCTGAGAACGAGAAAGAACCATCAGCCATGAAAGTTGAACCGTATAAGAAACTTGCATCCGGAAGCTCGTTTACCTTCACTGTTTTAATTGCCGTATCTAAGCAACCATTTGGTGTTGCGGTATAGAGCTTCACATCATAAGACCCAACTGATAACGTTAATGTGGTGTCTTTTGCACTTGAAAATAGACCGTTTCCGAAATCCCACACATAATTCACCCCTAACGGGATATTAACCGTATTGTTCTGGAAGATAAGTGGACTTCCATCGCAGACATCTTCGGCCTCGAAATCAGCAATCGGCTTGGTATCAATTTTAATGGAACGCGTGATGGAGTCAGCACATCCATTGGTATTGGAAACCTGTAGCTTCACAGTATACGTTCCCGGAGAACCATATTGGAAACTTGGATTAACATCGTTACTGATCACTGAACCATTAAATATCCAGGTGTAGTTATTTGCGCCAGACGCAGGGATATTGGTTAAGTTGGTGAAAATAATGTCTTCACCTGAGCACGAATTGCTCATGCTAAAATCAGGTTCTGGTGCCTCAGTTAAATTGACGGTGCTTGAAATTGAATCAACACAGCCAAGGTCTGTAGTCACAACCAAGGTCACAACGAATGCGCCAAATCCAGTATAAAGGTGGGTTGGATTCTTCTTATTGGATGTTGAATTATCGCCAAATTTCCAAAATGAGCCAAAGGAACCAATTGGTAAGGTGGTGGTATTGCTAAAAATCGCATTGGCATTGTTGCATGCAGTTTGAGACGTGAAGGAAGGTACTGCGCGGGCACCTTGCGTAGCGTAACGTGTTCTGCTAGAAGAGCAACCATTAACGGTAACCACCATATTTACAGTATACGATCCTGGGCTTGCATACAAATACGTTGGGTTCTGGCTTGTATTCAATTGGCTTCCGTCGCCAAAATCCCATACATAGCTCGGTGTTCCGCTCGGCAAGAGCGATGCATCAGTAAATATAAGAGCTGTTCCTTCACATTGGTTTTCAACTGTGAAATTGGCACTTGGAATTTCAAATACGGTGATGGTCGTATCAAAACGAGCAGAAAAACCATAGTTTGTTGTTGCTATCAAGGTTACATCGTAAGTATTAGCTGCTGGGTACATGTGAATTGGATTCACCTGGTCTGATGAATCACCATCACCGAAATACCATTTATATTGTAAGCTGCCCGATTGCACCGTAGAGGCGTTCGTGAATTGAATGCTGCTGCCTTCGCAAGCAGACGGCGCCGTGAATGAGGCCGTAGGCTCAGCAGCAATAACTACATACCTCCGAATCGTTGTATCACAATTCTTTGCAATATCCAATACGGTTGCTTCAATGTAATACACGGAATCAATGTAATCAGATGGGATGAACCGAAGCGTTGCACCTACAGATAAAGTAGGAGCAAACGTAGCCGTATCTGTGCTAATTGGCGGTGTGCCGTTGGCAGTCATCATTTTTAAATCTGTAATCATCCATCCGGTGCCGTACTGCGCGTAGGTATATCCCGCAGGTGCAAGTAATTCATAGGTAACCGTATCCTTTATCTTGGCATAATCCGGCTGCATTGCGGTTCCGGCATTGTAAAATCCGTTGTAAGGCGAAGCGCTGGCAGCTTCAACTCCAGCTGGTTTTGGAATAATTACAACATCAATTCCTTTCCGTTGGCTTTTGCAAACCTTTTGATAGTACAAGTTAACATCCGCACTGTAACCTGTTAGGTTATTGGAAAAAACTGTTTCAGCCACAGTATTCGCATACATTGTCAAGTCTTCATTACTCACATTACTTGTTCCTAACTTAAAGGCAAATGGAGGCAGTCCACCTGAAATTGGGCGAGAAGTAATAACGAAGCCATAGGTCTGTCCTGCTCCAATACGCAAAGACGATTTTGGATTTATAGAGGCAACCTGTCCTAGACCTGCCGGACTAACGGTATCTATACCTAACAAGGTCCAGTCGCCGGGTGCAAAGACAGAAGACAGATAGCTTCCTGTTTTATAGTATACCTTAATTTCATATGTACCGGCATAAGCCCAGTTGCTAGCCAAACTATCAATCACTATTTCATTCGATGTAGTTACGTCAAAGAAAATTCCCTTTTCACTCGCAGAATTGTAGCGGTATACGCCTGTTGTATAATTCGTAAAAAAGGAAGGTAAGTTCCGCGTATTCTCAGCGTAGAACCTTCTTGAGGCATAAGTAATAAAATTGGTTTGATATGGGTTCCCATCTCCTAGAGCGGCACTTGTGAGTGAGTCATTGTACCATACTGTAAACTCGCCGGGATTCGAACTGCAGGCTAAGTTAACCGTTCCAACGCCACATCGAACTATGGGTGGTCCTGAAGGATCGGTTGGAGTAGGAGCTGTTGTTCTTGTAACACGAAGCGTATCGTTATTCGTATTTAAATCTCCGGCCATGTTCACCGAAGCTTCCAAATTGAAATTTCCTCCGGCTGTTGTGTTTATACTATCTGCAGTGAAAACACTCACAGATGCCCCTGCTGCTAAGTTGGCTATGGTTGTTGAAGCTGAATAGCTTGTACCTCCCCCTACATTCAAATTAACAGAAATATTGGTTGCCGCTGAAGTTCCGAAGTTCTTCACAACCACTTCCATCGGTTGCTTGGCCGTAGGACAAGAATTATTCAATGGCTTTTCAATGGCTTCAATGGTAACATCGTTTGTGAATCTAGAATACAAACGAACGTGGTCAACCATCCAATAACCATGTGTGGTTGTCGTATTTGGATTATACCACCTGAACCGAATTCTTAAATCGGCATTACCTGAATAGGCATCCATATTGAGTGATACGGATTGACCAGAGAACATAACCGCTGTATAGGTTGCTAGGGTATTCCAACTAACGCCGGCATTGGTCGAAGCCTCCACATAACAAGTAGCGGCATTTAGATCCAAAAACATGTGATCGAATTCAAGGGTTAAATTACTTAAGCCCGAAGCATTGACACTTGGCGTGTTTAAGGTTACCGTTTGCGCTCTGCCCGCATTGGAACCAGACCCGACCTGACCGGCATTGTAGCAATCTACAATACCTACCTTACCCATCATAGGTCCGGGCACTGAATAACCATAAGGGTTATCAAAAAGCCATTTATCGAAAGTTGAGTCGCCAACCGATGTTGTACTTGACCAACCTAAGAATGGCACAGAAGTAATCGTACTTGGAAATGTTTCAAAATCCTCGTTAATCAAGTAATTCTGGGCATTCACTTGACTAATAGAGAAAAGCATAAGGGATGCCGACAGCAACCTTATGAGCTTGCTACTCTTTTTCATGAATTTGGTTTTGGTTTGAAAACGTTTTACAGTTCATATCGAATTTAGGGAATTTCAATGGTAAAAAACATCCCATTCAGAAGTTGAACGGTAAAAAAAAAGGCAGCCAAGTGGCTGCCTTTCTTTGAATTAGTCCATTAATTAGTTGGTAATAACCACTTTTTTGGTTGCTACCTGACCGTTATCAACGATCTGGATGAAGTATACACCTGGAGTGGCGTTGTTCATATCGATAGAAACTTGACCATTGTCAATCAATTCACTCGCGTCAATTGTCTTAACAACTGTTCCTACGGCGTTTACAACGTTTACAGTAGTATTCGCTCCTAATGTAGCGCTTACTTCGAGTGTAAACTGACCGTTGTTCGGGTTAGGATATACATTCATGGCGTTAACCAAGTCTGCAGAGTTTACACTCAACTTATCTTCAGAAATAACCACTAAACGCGTTGTTTCAGAAGAAGAGTTTCCAGCACCATCACGTGCTACATAAACTACTTGGTAAAGACCAGGGTAGTTGAAGTCTACGTTGTTACGAACTACAAGTAACTGACAGCCTCTTGATTGATCCAAGAAATCAGCAGGTGTGAAGTAGTTGTCTTTAACATTAACTCCGTCTTGGAAATCGTAGTATGACCATCTTGGCAAGTTCAATGGGTTAGTTAGAACCTCAGGTTTAACTCGATCTACCACATGAATGGTTCTTGTCCAAGTTGAAACGTTTCCACCGTTGTCTTCTGCACGGTAGGTAATTACATAAGAACCTAACGAATCAATAGTGAAGTCAGCAGGTAGAACTTTTGTTACGTTTGCTGCACCGTAGTAAGCATCACTTGCAGTTACTTTCATACCTGGCTTAGATTCCCAAGCGGCATCAAATACATCTACAAACACTTCATCTGTTCCAGGAACAAACGACAATACTGGCGGAACGTAGTCGGCTACTTCATAGGTTACTGTTACATTCTGCGCCATGTTACCGCTTGCGTCCATTGCAGCATATTCTACTACATAGGTACCAATTACATTCGGGTTAACAACAGTGTTATTTGTTACCATCAACTGTACATTCTGGTCAAAGTTATCTGTGATTTGGAATGGTACAGCGAATGGTTGACCAACTTGAATTTGGTAAACAGCGTTAGCATTGATCATTGGTGCTGTAGTATCACGAACCTGAACTGTTCTAGTTGCAGTGCCTGTGTTACCATAAAAGTCTGTTACTTCATAAGTGATTACATAGTCGCCGATAGTCTCGACGTCTACCATACCACTCATGCTAACCGCAAGACTTGTATTGTTGCCCGGCATATCCACGCTAGAAGCCATTGGATCTACATAAGGCACCATTACTGACCACAACAATGGATCTGCGCCGTTAACCGTTACAACTGGTTCAGTCATATCCGCCACAACAACTACTCTTCTAACCGCAATAATGGAGGTATTTCCAGATTTGTCAGTTGCGCGGTAGGTAACGAAATAGATACCGGCTTGAGATGTGTCAACGCCGTTGTCAGTAAACAATCTGCTAGGGTCTACAATCATGCCTTCAATATTGTCCATAGCCGTGAAGCCCGGATCAACATACATCGTATTCACTTCGATGCTCGTGTCACTGCCAATTACAGTGATCATCGGAGCCATATCATCTAAAGTTAAGAATACTGTGTAATCTTCGTACTCTCCTACAGAAGTAGGACCGCAAGGAGGAAGGTTTGTATTCGCTAAACCAATTGCAACGCGCATTTTGGCTTCACCAGCGATAACGCCGTCTTGAATACCTGGTACGGTGAAGTTAGATGTAAAGATTGCGTTTGGTGAATTAACCTCTGATGCAACCAATTCATTTACATCATCAAAATCACCATCACGGTTGTAGTCGATCCAAACTCTGCGGTTTACGTTGTTTACAGTAGTTTTACGATGAACCTCAACTGAGTAAGTCTGACCTAAAACTAAGCTTGTAGAAATGTCATTTGAGTAATCTTTGAAGCCACCATCTTTTGCAGCATCAGATTCATTGTTGATATCGTTAATTTTAACACGGGTAATACCCACATCTGCAACAGTTGGAATATTAACTGCTGGGTTACAGTAAGAAATTACATCAACATGGTTGGTTTTTTCTTCTACTGTTTGTCCATTATCGTTATCAGCTGTAAGGGTAATATTATATGAACCTGGAGCTGTAAACTTCACGGTAATTTCACGATCGTTTACAGAACCGCCATTTTCAATCGAATAGGTAGCTGGGAAAATAGACCACTCCCAACCGCAAGCGTTTCGCAAATCAGCTGTGAAGGTCGATGTTCCATTTACTTTCAAAATGCGCTCTGTTGTTTTAAAGTCGACAATTGGATTTCCAACTGAAGGCGCTCTTACAAAAGACTTAACTACTGTATCATTTCCAGCGCAGCTCAACAATATCATCCGGACATCGTAGGTATTGTTAGCTGTATACTGCCAAGTTGGATTCTCTTCGCCATTGATGTCAGCGTATCCACTTGGATAAGAGATTTGTGAACTGTATTCAAAAATCCAATCGTACGTCGTTCCTTTAGGAGCATTTTGCGAGGTATTCTCGAAGTAAACATCGCTACCAGCCATACATTCGAATACCGAATCTGGTACCATAAAGTCAGCTACCGGAGCACCTACTGGAGGAATATCAGCTGTCCAATATGCTGCAAAGCCTGGTCTGTTTGTAAAGTTATTGGAAGAGAAAACGAGGGTCATGAACCCTGATTTAGCGGTAACTGCATTTGGTATGGTCGTACCTGTGAAATTTCCTATTTGAGGAGATGCTGTACTCGGACCATCAAATACGGACAAGAAATCGCCGTTATTCTGAAGATCGAAGGCCGTAAAATTCAAGGTAATGGTTGATGCACCGCATGGTCTGATCACGAATGTTTCATACTCATTGATTTGGTATGTTCCATTTGGACCGCCTGAATCATAAATCCAACCGCTATCCAAAGCGGACGATTGGTCTCTCTTCATCCAGTTCTCAACATTTGCAGAAGTTCCAGTACCTGGCGCAACAATGCGGATGTAATTTGATTTACATAAGGTATCTGTACCCGCAGCATTGCTTACAACCAAACAAACGTCGTAGTCTTCAAAGTCAAAGAATAAACCTTTCGGATTTTGGTCGTAGGCACTTCCATTCCAAAAGAATGGTGCCCCATTCAACCAATCCGGATCCATAATCCACTCCCAGCTGGTTGGGCCAAACTGAGACAGATCAAAGAAATCAATTTCAAGTAAGGTTGAACCGTCGAAAACCAGTTCATTTTCACTCGTTACAAAATTGGCAATGGGTGATGACGTTGGCGTTACAACCGTAATGGTCTTTGTTTCAATGTCGGTTCCTTGGCAATTGATACTAGTCAAACGCAATTGGTAGGTACCCGCGCTAGGGAAAGTGTACGTAAAATCAAGGGTTGAATCATCTGGAGCATTACCTGCATTGATTACATCCCAGTAATGTTTGATGTATCCTGAACGGTTTGAATTGATGAATTTCGCAGGCGAATTCACATAAACAGTATCAGGAACAGTGTAATTGGCATTGGCCGGAGATACAGATCCGATGTTCACATTAAAATCCCAAGTTTCTCCGTAACCACCACTTGCATAGGAACCAACACCACAAGCATTGGCTTGTGCCCAGTTGTAAGGGCTATTGTTGTAGTCATAGTCAATACGAACGCGCATACGTGTTGTACCTGCAACAGCGGTACACGGAACTTGAAAACTGCGAACAAGCGCTCCACCAGCTCCATTGCCTTCACCGCGGAAAACAAATTCGCCCGGATCAGCAAAATCACCGTCTCCGTTGTAATCAATCCACACACCCGTTTCTTGGAGGTATGTGTTCGTAATGCCGGAATGAACTTGCATGGAGTAATTCGAACCCGGATCAATAGTCGTCGCTGCAACGTTGTTCCAGAAGGTGTAAGTACCGCGACTGGTATTGCACGGGGTATTGAAGTCCATTGTGTTTAGTACAACCCTCCCTAAAGCAGCTAAATTCGTGTTGCAAGGGAAAGTGTTGAATGTGTGAGACGCCCCACAATAGGGTGTTGGCGTGGTAGTTTGTGCCTGTGAAGAGGGGGCACCGAGTAAGAATGCGCTCGCTATAGCCAGACCGGAGGCCATACCAGAAGACGCAAACTTCCTCACGAACGTGGTAAGTTTTCTTCTCATAAGTTTTGGTTTTGGATACTAATTCAGTTAGCTAAAATAGCAAGGATTCTGAGAAACAAAAAATTTTCTCCGATGAAATCTTCATTTCAGACCCGTTTAAGCAAAAAAAAGCCCCCCTTTTCGATAAAGGAGGGCTTTTTTGAATAGGATTGACTAGTGAATAACTAATCTCTTAGTACTTGATAATCCGTTACTTTCAAATCGAACGAGGTAAACACCTTTTGCGAATTCTGTTAAATCCAATGCAACGCTCGCTTGATTCACAAAATTTGCGTTGTAGACAAGCTGTCCTTGTGCATTCATCACCTGAAGCTTCATTTCTGGAGAAACGAAGGACGTGTTCAAGTCGATTGTAAATTGACCCTTGCTTGGATTTGGATAAATCTCCATGGCATTTTCGGCATTTACTCCCTCCACGCTGTTTGCGCCGTATTCACGCACATTCACATACCGAACAGCCAAAGCAGAAATATTTCCTGCCTCATCTATTGCACGGTAAACGATCTGATAAATGCCTGGTGTATTTGGATCAACGGCATTGCTCACAATTTGAATCTTGTTGTTTTGTTCAAACCAGCTATGTGTATTGTAATTGTCGCTTACGTATACATCTGTTAACGGGTTGAATACCGACCAACGGAAAATGTTCATTGGAGGAGCTACCACAATAGGAGGCTCATTATCTACAACATGCAAACTGCGTGTGAAGCTGGCCGTATTTCCGGCGCCATCCGTTGCAGTATAATATATAGGATAAATGCCGGTAGTGTAAATATCCACCGCAGAAGCATCACGCGTCAATTGTACAGCAGGGAAATAATTATCGCTAGCTGATACCTTCGGCTCTTTGTAGTAAATGTCATTTACATTTACTTCCCAAATCTCTGTTCCCGGCGGGGTGCTGATTACCGGACGAATACTATCGCCTACGGTAAAGAATACGGTTACCGGCGTAGCGGAATTCCCAGAAGCATCCGTGGCATTAAATGTTACTTCATACGTGCCAAAGATGCCTACATTCACTGAACCAGTCATTTGAAGCTGAATATTGGCGTCATAGTTATCCGTTAAAACAACCGGATTTACAAATGGCGCACCTACTTGCCAAAATACTGTGCTTGCTGAACTAATTACTGGAGCATCCAAATCTCTAACTTGAACGGTTCTCGTAACCTCTGTTGAATTGAAATTGGCATCCGACACTTTGTAGCGGATTTGATAATCTCCAATCCTATTCACATTCACATTGCTGGCAACTTGAACCAAGTTATTGGAAAGAATTGCATTACCCGGATTATCAGTTACTGTGAATCCTGGCTCCACAAAAGGTGTTAGAACAGAATGAACAATTGATCCCCCTCCATTTAGAGCAATCTGTGGTGCTGTAATATCGGTAGATACGATTACCATTCTCTTTACCGTAACTGCAGACACGCCAGAGGCATCTTTTACATCATAGGAAAGGAAATAAATACCAGCCTGTGCAGTATCTACGGTTCCTGAAATCTGAATTCTATTGGAAATATTTCCTTCAATGTTGTCAAAAGCTTGAGCGCCATCTTCAACGTATGAAGCATGTCTTTCCATTATTACGGTATCCATACCTATTAAGCTGATGCTTGGAGGCACATCATCATGCATTAACATGATGCCATAGTCTTCGTATTCACCAACCCCTGCAGGTCCGCAGGCAAGATTAGGCGTATTTCCTAAGGTTGCCGACACACGTAACCTACTAATACCCGCAACAGTCGTGGTATAATCAGGAACGGTAAACGTAACCCTGAACGTGTCGGTTAAAGCATTAGATTCCATCATTACTTGTTCGTGTTGGTCATCAAAGTCACCATCCCGGTTAAAGTCTATCCAAGCCATGCGCGTCATAGTATTCACTTTTGGGCTTTTGCGTTTTAAAGTGAGTGAATAGGATTGTCCAGCGAGTAAACTTGTGTTGTGGGTTTTAACATAACTTGTATAACCCGGAGCCTGACCCGATAAAGTCTGATTAACCATGTCGTTTAATTTCACTTCTGTAATACCAATATCTGAAATAGTTGGTATGGAAATGATAGGTGTGCAGTAATCTACTACATCAATGTAATTCGTTTTTTCTTCGTCCGTAGTTCCATTATTGTTGGTAACGCTTAAGGTAATATGATACGAACCGGCACTATTGAAAATAACTTCGACAACAGGGTCTGTTAAGCTACTACCCGGCGCCACCATCCATCCACTGGCAGGTAAAATGGACCAAAGCCTGCTGCAGGCACCTTTCGACTCCTCGCTAAACTGAACACTTCCGCCGGCAGGTATTCTGCGTTGGCTAGCCGTAAAGTCTACAACCGGAGTTAACGCTGACGGAGCCACTATTACTCTGCGAATCATGGTATCATTTCCTTCACAAGATGATATGACAAGTCGAATATTGTAATCTTCCGTGAAACCAAGTGCTGGGTAAGTCCATTCTGCGTTTTCATCTCCGCAAACATCACAGTATCCTTTCGGATATGTTACGTTCGAATCGTAATCCATAATCCACTCATACGTAGCCTGACCGGGTACTACCCCAGTAGTGGCATTGTAAACAATTGCGTCCGTTCCACTAGCACATTCAAACAAGGTATCGGCTAGGATAAAATCGGCACTAGGAGCACCATTCTGAGGAATTACGGATGTCCAACGCGCCCTGAATCCGATATCTTCAGTACCGTTATTGGATTGAAACTGAAGTGTCATGGCCCCTCTTGTGGAGGTTATGGTATTAGGCAATGTGGTACCGGAATATGTTCCCAATAAAGGATAGGCGGAATTCGGACCATCGTAAACGGATAAAACGTCAACACTATTTTGAGTGCCAAAGGTTTCAAACTGCAAGGTAACGCTGGATGCGCCACAAGGCTGAATCACAAACTCATTGAATTCATTCGGACCGTAGTTGAAGCCATCTCCTCCCGAATCGAAAATATAACCGGAATCGAGGTATCCGTTAAAATCTTGTCCCATCAAGTTGATTGCATTGAGACCTGTAGGGTAGGCAATTGTAATATAGGCCTTTTTGCAAAGCGGGTTGGAAGAACCCAAGCTGTTGGTAACGGTTAAACAAACCTCATACGTTCCCGAGTCGTAGAAAAAAGCAGAAGGGTTTTGAGAATACTGATCACCCACAGACCAAAACCAAGGAGCACCCGAACCAATGTCTGGGGTAATGGTCCACTCCCATGAACTAGGACCGTATTTCGATAAATCATAGAAATTGATATCAATTGGCGTACCGGCATAATAATAAAGGTTAGTGCTGGATACAAACTCCGGCTCCGGTATTGAAGTTGGCGCTACCACCGTGATCTGTTTGGTAATTTGAGCTGACCCTTGGCAGTTGGTAGATACCAACTTGAGCGAATAGGTTCCAGGTGAGTTGAAATTATAGGAATAATTGGCAGCAGTGCCACTCACCGTTTGTAAAGTTGGATCTACAGCGGAATTGAACCATTGGTGGGTATATCCGCTCTGATTCACGTTGGTGAACTGCGCTACCCAACTTGAATAAATCGTATCAGGCAACGTATAATTCGCTGAGGGCGGCAGACCTGCTTTTAATTCAATGTTATAGTCTTCCGTTTCTCCGTAGAAGTAAGTACCGCAAGGCGAGATTCCAGTAGCAAAATCTTCCTCACAAACCACACGCATGCGGGTAATACCCGGCGTGGCAGAACAAGGAATTGTAATGTTGAAATTAGAAGTAAAAGTGCCGCTACTGTATATGGTAGACCCCATTAGCTCTCCAGCATCATCAAAATCACCATCTTTGTTCAAGTCAATCCAAACCCGAGCAGACTTATCATAGAAATCGCCACCACATCCGGAATGAACGCCAAGGGTGATACTCATCGGGTAACTTGAACCAATGTCCAAAACGGTTGTATTGGTCGTGTTGTGAGAATAGTTCATACAAAGTGCATTCGACGTATTTACGTCGAGTGTATTTAATACGACTCGGGTGATGTCTGAGTCGGTATTGTATGTCGACCCAGAGGTACAGTACTGCGCAGACGCGAGCATGCTCGAGCCCAATATCCCCAAAAGGGATAAGGCTGCTTTGAACTTAAATTTCATAGCTTGTTAAGGTTTGTTGGTTTTATGTTGGCTTAATTGCATCAAGCCTAATGCAATATCAAAAGGATATTTTTAAAAATCCATGAGAAAATTTGATTTTTTCTTAGAAAGTCAAATTTCCTGTTATTCTGCTGAATATTTTCCGATATAACTTTTAAATTCAGACAGTTGCGCAGACAACGCTTGCTCCATATTCCGACAAAGTTCCCGAAACTCTTCTTCAGCCATTTTTTGTTCCTTCCACTGTTCTTCTATCTGCAATATTTCTTGATGCAAGGTGGTCATTCCAAACATCAGTACATTGGGTTTTAAGCGATGTAGAATCTTCATGGACAGAGCGCAATCTCCGCTAAGCCTACTCTGACGCAAGTTCTCGATGGCGTCTTCCGTTGTGCTGACAAATAAATTTCCCAGTCGGATAAAGGCGGCTTCATCGCCACCTGTTAACTTTCTGAGTGTGTATCCGGGGTCGTGGGGTGATTCCATTGGTGTAATAATGACACAAGTATAGTCGCTTCCAATTTGGATTAAAACTACCCAGATTCAATTATCTTTTTAGTAGGTAATTTGAATTTCTGCACGAATTTCAAAAAACATGTGTCAACTGAAAATAAAAGCTTCCCATTTTGGGCGCATGTTTCTATTTTTGGACAAATCCTACTCATGAACCAAAGTCAATCCTTAAAAATCTTCATCGTAGAAGACGATGAATGGTACAGCGAATTTTTGGTGTACCACCTTTCCCTCAACCCGGAATTCGAGGTGAAGAAATTTGCCAATGCAAAAGAATTCCTTCCCTCGCTAGCGGAAAACCCAGACATCGTAACGCTCGACTATACCCTCCCGGATGCCAACGGTACAGAAGTATTAAAGAAAATCAAAGAATACAATCGAGATATCCGGGTGTTGATTATCTCCGGACAAGAAAACGTGGATACAGCTGTTGAATTACTCAAGGAGGGGGCCTCAGACTACATCGTTAAAAACGAAGAAGCCCGTAATCGCATCTTGGCTATTGTCAATAACATGAAGGAGAACCTGGCCCTGAAATACCAGATCTCCCAGCTAACAGAAGAAATAGGCAAGAAATACAATTACAGCAGCAGTATTATTGGCAATAGTCCGGCAATAACAAAATGCTTCAGCCTGATTGAAAAGGCCTGCAACAGCAAAATCACGGTTTCCATAACAGGTGAAACCGGTACCGGTAAAGAGCTGGTAGCCAAAGCCATTCACTATAATTCAGACCGAAAGAATAAGCCTTTTGTAGCTGTCAACATCACCGCCATTCCGAAGGATCTGATGGAAGCAGAGCTCTTTGGCCATGAGAAGGGCGCCTTTACCGGAGCCCAAAACAGACGAATTGGCTATTTTGAAGAAGCGAACAAAGGCACCTTATTCCTAGATGAAATAGGCGAAATGGATGTGAACCTTCAAGCGAAGCTGCTTCGGGTATTGCAAGAACGGGAGGTAACACGAATTGGCAGCAACCAGCTCATTCCGATCGATGTGCGCGTGATTGTAGCCACCCATAAAAACCTACAAGAAGAGGTGCAAGCCGGCCGGTTCCGAGAAGATTTGTATTACCGCTTATTGGGATTGCCGATTGAACTCCCACCGCTGAGAGATAGAGGCAATGATATCATTCTCATCGCTAAACACTTTATGCAAGAATATTCTAGCGAAAACAAAACACCGAAATTGAATATCTCGCCCGAAGGACAAAAAAAGCTACTGAACTACCCCTATCCCGGCAACATTCGCGAGTTAAAAGCCATTATTGAATTGGCTTGCGTAATGGCCGATGGCAATGTGATTGAAGAAGAAAACATCATCTTCAATAATTCAAAAGGGGTATCTGACTTGCTTGGAAAAGAACTAACCTTGCGAGAATACACCAACCATATTGTACAGAGCTTTCTGGATAAATACGACTACAACGTGTTACAGGTAGCGAAAAAACTGGATGTGGGCAAATCGACTATCTACCGCATGATTCAAAACAAAGAGGTGCATATCAAATGAGCAATCGGATTTACAACAAAGACGCCTTCTTGGAGCAAACGGCAGGCAGTTTGGATATTGCAGGACAGGTAGTGGACATTTACCTCCGCGACTATAACAAGGAACTCGAGGCTTTTCGCCAAGCCATTGAGCAAGATGATTTGGATGCACTGCGTCGCTTAGCCCACAAAAGCAAAAGCGGATTTCTCATTATGGGCTGTAGCTTACTTCATCAGATGGCCCTGAACATGGAACAACTCGCTAAACTTGGCAACCCTTCAGCCAAGGCTTCTTTCCAAGAGTTTGACCGCTTATCTAGGCAACTCGCTGAAGAATTAAAAAGCGACTTCAATCGCTAAAAACTATAAAAAACCCTCCGTTTGGAGGGTTTTTCATTTTATCCTTTCGGCTCAAATTACTTAGCGAATTTGAAACTTCTTCCCGGGAAATAAGCCATTTCTCCGAGGTCTTCTTCAATACGAATCAGTTGATTGTATTTCGCGATACGATCCGTGCGCGAAGCAGAACCGGTCTTGATCTGACCGCTGTTCATCGCTACGGCTAAATCGGCAATTGTGGTATCTTCTGTTTCACCTGAGCGGTGACTCATGATATTGGTATAGGAATGACGGGTAGCCAAGTTGATAGCATCGATCGTTTCTGTCAAGGTTCCGATTTGGTTTACTTTCACCAAAATCGAGTTCGCTACATTCTGATCAATACCTTGTTGCAAACGTTTTACATTGGTTACAAACAAGTCATCTCCTACCAACTGCACTTTGGAACCGATGGTTTTAGTCAATTCTGCCCATCCGGCCCAATCGTCTTCCGCTAAACCGTCTTCAATCGAGATAATCGGGTATTTGCTGGTCCACTCTTTCCAGTAGCTCACCATTTCAGACGAGGTCATTTCACGGTTATCTGATTTGTGGAAGCGGTATACCTTCTTCTGGGCATCGTAGAACTCAGAGCTGGCAGCATCCATCGCGATGAAGATATCTTCTCCCGGACGGTAGCCCGCGCTTTCAATCGCTTTCAACACGGTTTCAATCGCCTCTTCGTTGCTGCGAATATTTGGAGCAAATCCTCCTTCGTCGCCAACGTTGGTAGAATGCCCGTTTTTCTTCAATACTGATTTCAGATGGTGGAATACCTCAACACCCATTCTGAGTGATTCAGAGAAGGTTGGCGCGTTTACCGGCATAATCATGAACTCCTGGAAGTCGATGCTGTTATCAGCATGCGATCCCCCGTTCAAGATGTTCATCAAAGGGATTGGCAATGTGTTAGCATTCACCCCTCCCACATAGCGGTAGAGCTCCTGCCCTGCTTCCAAGGCCGCAGCTTTCGCCACAGCCATAGAAACAGCTAACATCGCATTAGCACCCAACTTGGATTTATTGTCTGTTCCATCCAATTCAATCATCACTCGATCAATCAAGTTTTGATCAAAGATGTACATGCCTTCCAGCTCTTGGCTGATGATGTCGTTTACATTGGCTACGGCTTTACTCACCCCTTTGCCCATGTACACTTTTGAATCACCGTCGCGCAATTCAACGGCCTCATGGATTCCGGTTGACGCTCCGCTCGGCACGGCGGCACGGCCAATGATGCCAGACTCGGTTAAAACCTCTGCTTCAACCGTAGGATTGCCACGCGAGTCAAGGATCTGGCGGGCGCTTACTTCTAATATAGTGCTCATTTCAGGCAGCTTAATTATTCAATAGGGTTACAAAATCGTCAAATAAGTAGCGGGAATCGTGCGGACCGGGATTGCTTTCCGGATGGTACTGCACGGAGAATACGTTCTTCCCTTTTACGCGGATACCCGCGATGGTATTGTCGTTTAAGTGAACGTGAGTCACCTCTACGCCGGCAGCTTCCAATCCTTCATTCTTCAAGGCAAAGCCGTGGTTTTGGGAGGTGATTTCACTGTGACCGGTTAACAGGTTTTTCACCGGATGGTTCAGACCACGGTGGCCGTTGAACATTTTGAATGTTTCCAATCCGCAAGCACGACCAATAATTTGGTGGCCCATGCAAATGCCGAACATTGGTTTATTGCTGGCTAAGATCTCTTGTACCGTAGAAACAGCATAAGGCATAGCACCCGGATCACCGGGGCCATTAGTAATCATGTAGCCATCCGGACCCCAAGCTTCCATTTCGGCAAAGGATGTTTCTGCAGGAAATACTTTGAGGCGTAAACCGCGCTCCAAAAGGCAGCGAAGTATGTTTTTCTTATGTCCTAAGTCGAGCACCGCTACTTTTTTACCGGTATTATCAGAACCGATTTCAAATGATTCTTTGGTGGTGACTTGCGTGGCTAATTCCAGACCATCCATGCTCGGCACTTTCGCTAGCATAGCCTTTAATTCAGTGATATCTAAAATCTCTGATGAGATAATGGCATTCATCGCCCCCTTTTGGCGAATATGCCTAACCAGCTGACGGGTATCCACATCGGCAATTCCAACTAAATGATGCTCCGTGAAGTAATCGTGGATGCTGTACTTCGCCATCTTTCTGGAGAAATGATGCGCGAAATTCTTGCAAACCAAACCTGAGATTTTGATGCCATCCGACTCAATATCTTCTTCACTGATGCCATAATTTCCAATGTGGTCTACCGTGGCCACAAGGATTTGGCCCAAGTAAGAAGGGTCGGTGAAAATCTCTTGGTAACCGGTTAGGCCGGTATTAAAACAAATTTCTCCGGTGGTAGTACCAATCTTACCGATGGAGGTGCCATGAAACACGGTCCCGTCTTCTAAGAGGAGAACCGAAGGAAGTTTTGAAATCTGTGCCAAGGGGAAATTTTGGCTGCGAATTTATCAATCTTTAGCCATATGTTAAAAGAAAAGGCGGCAGTAGTTGCCCACATCTTACTTTAAGATGGTCACTGTTCCCTTGAAAACCTTGTAATCGCGTGCAAAATCAACAGCTCTTACCTCGTAGACATAAACGCCTGAAGCTCCTTCTGACGGATACCATGGCTTGAATTCCGTTGTCTCATGCACCAATTCGCCCCAGCGATTCCAGATTCGAAGTCGGATGTCTTCTGCACCTTCGCAAACAGGGAAAAAGCCATCGTTTAATCCGTCAAAATTGGGTGTAAAGGCATTCGGAATATAACAGGATAAAGGGGGTTTAACCCAAACCTGCTTCCGGATACCTGATTCGCAGCCGAATCTATTCTCCACCCTCAGTGTTACCCAATAGGTTCCGGTATCGGTATAGCGGTAGAGCTGTTCCGGACCAATAGCTGAATCTCCCGCACCAAAATGCCAAACCTGATAGGTACTGCCCAAACTTCTATCGCTAAATCGGATGAGCGGCTTTTCGAGGGTAACAATCACCGGATCGGCCACGAAATTGGCGGTAGGTCCGGGATAGACTTTTACGCTATCGGTATATACATCATTAAATACACAACCACTGTCTGTGCGCAGACTGAGCGTATAGGTATACCAACCAGAATCCAAGAAAATTTGAGAAATACGCGAACCGGTATAGTCTTTTCCTTCCCATACCCAATCCCATTGAACGGCCTTGTGGTATTGCAGAAGCGATTGATCTTCGAGCCATACCGGATATTCTATGCACGCTTCTTCTGCCAAGACTGCCGGAACAGGCACATCCAAAATTCTGAAACTGCCTTGCACAGAATCCAGGCAACCTTGATCGCTGCGCACCCGCAATTTCACCGGATAAACCCCGCCATTGCTGTATCGGTCAGTTTGTACCGGTCCGGAATAAGGAATCTGACTGATCACCCAATCATGGGCTACTAAGCTGCTTCCAGCGCCCGGGGTAGAGGTGCTGGTAAAGGTGATTGTTGTGTCAGGACAAACCCCTACAATGGAATAAGCGGCTGTAGGTAAGCGATAATAATCCGGTAAATGCGTTACCGTATCCCGGCATCCGCTGTCGGTTTCTATCATCAAGCTTATCAAACCCGTATTGCCTTCGCTAAAGGTTAAGGTCAAAATAGAATCGGATCCGCTGCCTGAGCTCGGCATCCAGGTTCGGGTAAAAGTTTGGGAATTTCGCCAATTCGATACATCTAGCACGCGCGACATCTGAAATTCACAGGCCCGTTCTTGCAAAATGACCGCTGCAGGCTTGGGATTTACGGAAATTGTTCCGGCACTTTGGCTCTGGCAGGCGAAACTCGAGGTGCTGCTCAGTTGAACCGCCTTTGTGCCCGGCACGGCAAACCGGAGCTTCTGCTTTGATCCGCTGTAGGCCTGCCCGTCAATCAACCATTGGTATTGAACACCGGGAAAAAGGCTGGTATCAAAAGAAGTTTCTAAGTCGAAGTCATCGTATTCGCAGGTACCGGTGCTTTGCCAAGACGAAGGCGGTATTGGATATATGCGAATCGTTCGATCAGTGCTGTCCTCGCAGCCATTTAATGTCCGTACCCGAAGCTTTAGCAGGTAGTTTCCCGTGTCTTTGAAGGTATAGTTCACCGGCACGCCTGCATAGCTGGTATCTTGCAAATCCCAAAAAAGGTAATCGGCCAAGAGGCTTTGATTTAGGGGCTGGATAGGTGTATTCAAGCAAACCGAAGGTGCCGTAAAGAGGGCTGTCGGCTTTTGGTAAATCGTAAAACTATCGCGTGTCACGGCACTGCATCCGGAATCCGACACAACACGGTAATCGATGTAGTGTTTTCCTTCTGCAAGTGTTGTGAAGCTGGCGCTGGAGTTCACATCGCTAAAGCTGGAATCGATAAGCCAATGCCATGCAACCACTCTACCGGAGTAAAGGGTACTGGCATCGCCAAGGCTCACCGGAAAACCCGGACAGGTATCGTGTTTACTAAACTGTGGTACCGGATGTGGGTTAACGAAATGCAAGCCATCTACTGAATCAGCGCAGAGGTTATTGTTCCAAATACGCAATCGCACTTTAAAGCTATCTAAGCGATTAAAATACTTCACAGGATTTGATGCGGTGGATGTGCTGGAATCGCCAAATGTCCAGCTGTAACGGCTGATATAGCTAAAATTACTGTTGTCTTGAGAGAGGTCGGTAAACCGAAACGTATCCCGCAAACAGTTGCCACTCACGGCAAAGGAAGCGGTGGGGTAATCGTGAACCCGAATTCGGTAGACGGTAGAATCGGTTGAGCCGCAATCTACCAGCCCGTCTTTCTTGGTTACCAGCGAAACCACGTATGAACCACTGCTGGCATAGACATGCCGAGGGTTATAGCTCAAAGTGTCTGTACTTCCATCACCAAAATACCATTTTAAGGAGCTCGGGATATAATTGACTTCCGCCTTCAAGGCCACGGTATCGCCCAGACACAGCGAATCTTTGGACGAAGAAATCCGCTGAACCAAGTTTTTAATGTTTGTTCCTCCCGCGTAGCCGTATGCCTCCACCACACCAAAACCGTAGGCTACAACTTGAAAGAACGAGTCGGATTGAATCCGGTGATTACCGGACGAAACGGTCTCTCGGGCATAAGCGAAGGCACTGTTCTGCGACATCGCCTGAAAAACAATCTTATTCCCATCCAAACGTAACTTGGCGGTATCTGACAGCTTGGTAATGATGTTCAGGTACTGCCCCGTGATGTTCTGGTAGGGACTAGAATACATGGTTACGTTTTTCACGCTTTGTTCGGTAGGCGGAATAACGATCATAGTTGGATCGCCGGTATTGCCATCGCAGTTTTGGGTGCGCGGGTATTGCACCAAAGTGATGGGCTTGTTGGCTGTAATGTAATTATCTGTAAAGCCCACAAAGTCGTGGTATTGACTTTGGTGAATCAGTTGACTGCTGCCATTGATCACAACCGTGGTCGAATCGTGTTTGGCCAGAACCCGAAACTGATCGCCATTTCTGCTTTTCAAAGGAGCGGTAACGAACTCCATCCCCCAGCTGGTGCTCGGAAAAAGTTGCTGGTAGAGGTTATCGCCCGTACTCGCATTGGCGCAACCAACCCGGGTAAAACTGGATCCACTAAACGCCGCAACGCTTTTACACGAAATACCATTGGCTGATCGGGCTACAATGCGTGTTCCTGTCATGTCGGCAACCGATTGTGCATGGTACACCTCACCGGTATTCAGCATTACCGTATACTTCTGGCCGGATGGCTTGCTTGGCAAGATCGCCGTACTGGGGTAAATATCTACATAAGTGCTGTCTTCCACTCCAATCACCATAAATTCAGAACGCTGGGTGGCACTAGACGGGGCTTGAGTAAAGGAAACGGTATAGTATTCTTTCCCTAAAGTCTCAACAGGAATAAGCAAGGTAGCATCTGAACGTGCATTGGAGTATATGTGGGCATAGACCACAATATCATGGTTTAGCGATTCAATCTTGACACCCCGATTTTGGATGCAATCGGTACAATTCAGGTAAGTTTGTGTTGAAGGCAGGGTATGAACAGCCACTTGGTTGGAGGGCACGATAACCAATTGACTGTAGCCTGTTCCCGGAATGCTCACCCTCACTGCCGCACTGCTGGGTGCATCCGTGGTGATGTACAAGGCGAAGTTGGAGCCTGTCCCATCGATATGACCCATATGTCCCACCCAGAATAGCTTTCCTTTATTGGAAACATTCTGCGCGTTCACTCCTGTTGCCATACTCCACAACACGAGCAAAACGAAAGAAATAAGCTGCTTCATTCAGTTTTGGCGATTCAAATTTCTGAAAAAAAACAACGCCAAAATCACCCTTACTCAATCTCTCAAACTTATTCTTTTAAGCGCTCAAGCGAAATGGACCAAGGCCTTCGTGTAACGGTAAAATGTGACAGTTTTTTGACACAAGGTCTCCGTACTTTTGAATCATGAACCAAAAGCAAGTTTGTCAGGAATGCGGCAGCCGGGTATTTGGCCGCAGCGATAAGAAATTCTGTTCCGACCTCTGCCGTAACAGTTTCCACAACCGGCTCAACAGCGAACAAAACAGTTTCATGCGGCATATCAACAGCACCTTGAAACGAAATCGCAAAATACTCGAGGAGCTGTTTTCACAACATACTGAAGCGGTGAGGCGACAAGAGCTGCAGCAGCTGGGATTCAATTTTAGGCATTATACAGGCAGCGAGCGAACAGACAAAGGCGTACGCTATTTCTGCTATGAGTTTGTGTACAGTTACCTCAATAAAACTGAAATTAAACTCAGCAGAATGGATTTGGATTAGCGAAATTGCAGCCATGTTAAGCTGGGAAGAATTTCAGAAAGTCGACATCCGCATAGGCACGGTAATTCGTGCAGAACCGTTTCCACAGGCCCGCAAGCCGGCTTATATTCTTCACATCGACTTCGGGCCACTGGGCGTTAAAAAAACATCGGCTCAAATAACCGATTACTATACGCCAGAAGAACTCCCCGGCAAGCAAGTCTTGGCTGTGGTTAATTTCCCGCCAAAACAAATAGGCCCCATCCAAAGTGAATGCCTCCTCCTAGGCAGCGTAGACAAAGAAAACAAAGTAGTACTAATAGGCTCCGACAAAGCGGTAGAAAACGGACTTCGCATCGCTTAAAAGTATAGCCTCTGCAGGAGAAATTCCCGTAACCGCTTCAGTTCAACATTCCGGCCTGTCCAAGCGTTTTTAAGCCACCAAACTTTGCATCACCGAAAACTAAAATCTTACCTGCTTTTCGTAAACTTGCCGCGATGATTCGGAGGTTCATGGCATCTGCGCTGATGCTGCTCATTTCCTTAGCCGGTGCTGCCCAAGCGATAGAAATACGCGATCTGCATTCACGCGAGCCTTTGCCCTTTGTGCACATTGCCTGCCTCAACCTGAGTGGCGGCGTCTACACCGATGTGCATGGAAAAGCGGAACTAAACAAACTAGCCTGCGATAGCTTGCGCATCAGTTACCTCGGTTACGAAGACTTGTTGGTGAGTCGGGAGCACGCCATGCGGCAAAAAACCCTCTATTTGAAAACCGATCCTTTACCCATCTTTGAGGTAGTGATTGCCGCCAACCATTGGGAAGAAGAACGCGCCAAGGTACCCAATCAAATCAATGATATCTCGAAAGCAGACGTGCAGTTTACTCAGCCTCAAACAGCTGCCGACTTGCTTGAGCAACATGCCGGAGTCTATGTGCAAAAAAGTCAATACGGAGGAGGTAGCCCTATGATCCGCGGGTTTGCGGCAAATAGAGTCCTGATAAGCGTGAACGGCACCCGCATGAACAACGCCATCTTCCGATCCGGCAACCTTCAAAATCTTCTTTCGCTCGACCCTTATCTGATTGAACGGGGCGAAGTGCTCTTTGGACCCGGCACGGTGATCTATGGCAGCGACGCCATCGGAGGCGTAATGGACTTCCATTTGCTCACGACGCCCTTCTCGGATAAGCCCTATTTGAAAGGCGAAATAGACCTTCGTTACGCCTCAGCCAGTTCTGAAAACACCGGCCATATTCATTTTCGCTATGGTGGTAAGAATTGGAGCGGCATCAGCAGCTTTAGCTTCAATTCATTTGGCGACCTGCAAATGGGAAAAAACGGACCGGATGAATACCTCCAGCCCATCCGACCGGAGCGCCTCAACGGACAAGATAGCTTTGTGGTGCAAGCCAATCCAAGACAGCAAAGTCCGAGCGGATTCTCCATGCTACACCTTTACCAAAAGTTCAGCTATCGCTATAAAAAGTCAGAGTTCAGCTACGATATTTACCACAGCAGCTCATCGGATTACAGTCGCTATGACCGCATCATCCAAACCCGCAACGGAACGCCACGCTTTAGTGAGTGGTATTATGGTCCGCAGGTATGGACGCGGCAGGAACTCAGCTGGAAAAACAAAGGAAGCCGTGCCCTGTTTGATCAATTTGAGCTCAAGTTAAACCACCAGTACTTTGCAGAAAGCAGGCATTCCAGACGCTACCAAGATGATGTAATCAATGTGCAGCGAGAAAACCTGAACATGGTCAGCCTTCTTTTTAAGCTGGAGAAAAGCCTCAGCAAGCGAACCCAACTTTTTTACGGGGTAGAAAGCAATTTTAACCTCGTACGCTCTACTGCTTCAGATGAACAGATAACGTCCGGCCTCCAAACCGAAGCCCTGAGCCGATACCCCGACTCTTCTCGTATGAATCTGCAGGCTGTCTATGTAGCTTTGAAACAAGAGCTCAATCGTATTCATAGTCTGAGCGCCGGACTCCGAGCCAACTTTATTCAACTTGCCGCAAACAACCTGAATCGAATTGAGCTACCGCTGGAAAATACAAGTCTTCATACCCAAGCCATCAACGGTTCGGTGGGTATGAATTCCAGTTGGAGCGCGTCCTTCCAAACTTTTGTAAACCTCTCTAGTGCCTTTAGGAGTCCCAATGTAGATGATGTTTCGAAGGTATTTGAATCGAGTGCGGGGGATGTGGTGATTCCGAATCCTGATTTACAACCTGAATATGCACTGAACGCTGAATTGGGCATCCTTCTCAGCGCCCAGAAACGTTACAAATTGGAAACGGGAATCTACTTCACCCAACTCAATAAGGCACTGATTCTCAGACCCAGCACCTACCTCGGATCCGATACCGTTTTATTTCAAGGCGAATGGAGCAAGGTGAGTAGCTTGCAAAATGCGGCCTACACACGAATTGCCGGCGCATGGCTAAAGATGAGCTATCAGTGGGATCCGATTTTTAGCAGCGGGCTTCAGCTGAACTACCAATACGGCAACGAATATGAAAACGGCGTTGGTACAGCCGCTCGACATGCTAACCCGCCGTTCGGACAGCTCTACACCATGGCCAGCTTTCAAAAAGCTCGAATTAGTTTTATCTACCGATTTATGGGCGAGCAACCTTATGAGCGCTTGGCGCTAAGTGAGCGTGAGAAAGACTACCTCTATGCTTTGGATAACTTCGACAGACCCTATTCTCCTGCGTGGAGCACCTTGAATTTGTACTTTGAATACGCTTTGAACAATTTCAATAGCCTCTCCCTCGCTTGGGAAAACATGGCCAATAAACGCTACCGCCCCTATTCCTCCGGGATCACTGCTCCGGGAAGTAATGTTATCCTAGCCTATCGCTTGCATTTTTAAATCGAATTTGGGATTGGCTGAAAAGAATCGGAACTTTCAAGCATGGAAACATATCAAACCTTAAGCGAAGCAATAAATGCCCTCAGAACGCAGGGTTATACCGAAGATTTCAACCTACTGGAAGATTGCATAGAGTGCAGCAGAAGGAAATCACGCTATGTTCACCTCGACTTTCAAGTAGACAAATTCTTTCGCTTTGAAGGCATGACCGACCCGGACGACAGCTCCATACTTTACGCTATCTCTGCATCAGACGGTTCGAAAGGCGTATTGGTAGACGCTTACGGCACCTACGCATCTCGTGTGAATGCCGATATGATTGCCAAACTGCACATGCCAAACTAATCCGGCATGCCGCTGTTAAGACTAAAAACCAAGCGCGTCTGGCTTAAAAACTAATAAGTGTTATTTTTGCCTCGCAAAACAGAACAGATGTCATCTTTATTCCATCCCATCCGCATAAAAGAAATCATTCGTGAAACCGCTGACTCATCAACGGTGGTATTTGAAATTCCGGATCATTTGAAGTCGCAGTTTCAGTACCAAGCAGGTCAATACCTCACCGTAAGTATGCAGGTTGCCGGACAAGAAGAGCGCAGAGCCTATTCCTTCAGTAGCTCTCCTTTTACCGATGCCAACCCGGCTATCACGGTGAAAAAAGTAGAGGGAGGAGCTGTTTCACCCAGAATGAATGACCAATTGCGCGCTGGCGATATCATTCAGCTGATGCCCCCAATGGGGAAATTCACCACCGCCATCAACCCAAGTAACCGCAAGCAATATGTGCTTTTCGGAGGGGGTAGCGGTATTACACCGGTGATGAGCATTCTGAAATCGGTGGTCAGTCAAGAACCCCATTCGAAGGTGATTTTGATTTACAGCAACAGAGACGAAGCCAGCATTATTTTCAAGGATCAAATCAAATCGCTGGAGGCGCAGTATGCTGGACGCTTGATGGTATTCCATGCCTTAGACAACGCCCCGGCCGGTTTTGCCGGACATAGCGGACGAATGATGGCTGCTGACTATGCCAGGGTGAGCGCGCAGCTTGAATCAGAAGGCTACCCAACTGAATATTTTATTTGCGGACCGGGTGGCATGATGGAGCAAGTGAAGGAAGGCTTAAAGCAAAGAGGCATAGCCGAAGACTTGGTTCACTATGAATACTTCAGCACCCCGGTAAGCAGCAAACCGGCTACCCAAACCATTGTTGCACCGGTGATGGATGAAGAGGAAGATGCATTCGGACCTAACAAGGCCACCATTTTCTTCAACGGCGATGAATTCAACATTGAAATTCCAGATGGCATGACTATTTTGGAAGCCGCCAAAGACCAAGATGTTGACCCGCCTTATGCCTGCCAGATGGGCGTATGTACCACCTGCCGAGCGAAAGTATTGGAGGGATCGGCAAAAATGGATGAGAGAGAAGGCTTGAGCGATGCTGAAATCGCAGAAGGTTATATCTTGACGTGCCAAGCACATCCTAGCTCCAAAAGAATCAAACTCATTTACGAATAATCTGCCTTTTAACCGCTATTCATCCCGCTGAAAGCAAGGGCTAATCGATTTAGCGAGCAGATTTGCATTTTGTTTAGCAACTTTGCTCTATGCTCAGCATACAGCACGTAAGTAAGCACTACGCCAGCAAAACAGCCCTCAATCAGGTAAGCCTGGAAGTAAGGGAAGGCAGTGTATTCGGACTTTTAGGCCCCAATGGTGCCGGTAAAACATCCTTAATTCGCATCATCACCCTGATTACGGCGCCCGATGAAGGCCAGATACTATTTAACGGTGAACCCATCAACCGAGATTTGATAACTCGAATCGGTTACCTGCCGGAAGAGCGCGGACTTTACCGCAAAATGGAGGTGATTGAACAGGCCCTTTATTTCGCGAAGTTGAAAGGCCTCAGCAGCCAAGAAGCCAAACAGCGCGTAACCGAGTGGTTTAAACGCCTCGATATGTGGGATTGGCGAGGTAAAAAAGTTGAAGAGCTTTCGAAGGGCATGCAACAAAAGCTGCAGTTCGTGCTTACCGTGATTCACAATCCGAAACTCATCATACTCGATGAGCCTTTTACCGGTTTTGACCCGGTGAATGCGGAGGTTATCAAGCAAGAGATACTTCGACTAAAAGAACAAGGCTCTACCATCATTCTCTCCACACATCGGATGGAATCGGTAGAAGAACTGTGTGACGACATCGTGCTGATTAACAAATCGGAGGTGGTTCTGCGCGGGGAGGTTGAAGAAGTGAGGCATCGCTATAAAAAGAACGTGTTTGAAGTGGTGTATACAGGCAACCCCTTGAGTGATGTTGTTGGCGGACAAGTACTGGAAACGCAAACACTCAAAAACGGGCAGCACCGAACTACCTTGCGCAGCGAGCAGGATAGCCCTAAGCAGATGCTACACGGGCTGATAGACCAACGCGAAGTGCTGGCATTCAAAGAACTCATTCCTTCCATCAAAGACATATTTATTGAACTAGTAGGAGGCAGCATATGATAGGCTTGATTACACGCAGAGAATACCTCACCCGGGTAAAGAAGAAATCCTTTGTTATCATGACCCTGCTCGGGCCTTTTTTGATTGCGGCCTTTTACGGTGCCATTATTTGGATGGCTATTGGTGGCGCAAACGACGAAACATTGCGCGTGATTGCCGTGAACGACCAGAGCGGCTTGTTCAAAGATGACCTTCAAAACACCGGGCGTTTTCAGTTTGTGACTTCACAGGAAGACACGCTTGAAACCGACGTTTTTGGCGAACTTCAGGTGCCCGCTACCGCAACCTTAGATCAACCTACGGGCATTCAGTTCATTTCAGAAAATTCCCTCACGCTTACGGAGCGAAGTGCTCTGGTGAAACAACTTGAATCAGTGCTGGAGAAACAGAAACTGCTTAGGGCTGGTTTATCAGAATCGACGCTGGATAGCGTGAAAGCCGATATTCAAATCACTGAAAAAATCAGCTCTGCAGAAGGCATCAAAGAAAGCAATTCAGCTGTTAATGCCGGTGTAGGCTTTGTGGCGGCCTTCCTGATTTACCTGTTCATTTTCATGTATGGCATCCAAGTGATGAAGGGCGTGGTAGAAGAGAAAACCAACCGTATCGTTGAAGTCATGATTTCGAGTGTAAAACCCTTCCAGCTCATGATGGGTAAAATTCTCGGTATTGCTTTGGTTGGTTTAACCCAGCTCCTGGCTTGGCTAATTCTGAGCGGCATCATGATCAGCATTATCTCTTCGCTTGTAGGATTAGAACAAGCTCCGCAAAGCTTGCCAGACACCGGCATGAACACGCCTGTTGCCATGCAGCAAGGGGGTGAGGCCGGACAGCTACTCAATGCCTTTTTGCAACTGCCATTCTTGAAACTCATTGGTGCATTTACCTTCTATTTCATCTTTGGCTACCTGTTGTATTCAGCACTTTTTGCCGTGATTGGCTCGGCAGTGGATGCGGAGACCGATACCCAACAGTTTATGTTTCCGGTTACCATTCCGTTAATTTTTGGGTTTGTAGCGGCGCAGTCTGTGGTGATCAATAACCCGCACGGCGAATTGGCCTACTGGCTATCTATGATTCCCCTCACCTCTCCTATTGTTATGGTAGTGCGTATGCCCTTTGATGTGCCTTGGTCTGAATTGGTTTTATCAATGATTTTGATGATATTCGGATTTATTGCAACCACATGGTTAGCAGCCAGAATTTACCGTATTGGAATCCTGATGTACGGTAAAAAAGCAAGCTGGAAAGAGCTTTGGAAGTGGTTGTGGTACAAGGGGTAAAACGAAAGACCATGAAGAAAATCCTACTCATTCTATGCTTATGCTTAGCCGGTATGCCGGTTTCAGCACAAAAAACATTGACCGATACCGCACAGGGAATTCACGATTTCAAAAGCGACATCAACGTAGCGGTGTATTCTTTAGACGGAAGACGACTTCTCGCTGCGGGGAATGATCGGAATGTGCGATTCTACGATGGCATAACGTACTTTGAACGCTTTGCCTATTCCCATTATGATCAAGTGACGCATGTAGCGATATCGCGCGATAACAGCATCATTGCCAGTTGCAGCAAAGACCGGGTTTTGAAAATTTACTTTGAAGACAGCTCCAAGATGCTGGAGTTCACGCACGAAGCAGACATCAGCGACATTGTGTTCGATTATGCCCTTCGAACGCTATACACCGCCAGCCCCGACGGTAACATTCGCTCCTACGACCTGAAAAAAGGTGAATTGACCAAACGGAAATTCGCTTTAGGAATGCCTATCACCTCCCTCACGGTATCCCATACCGGATTTATTATAGCAGGTTTAGACAATGGGGATATCCAAGTACTGAATTTCATGGGCAAACCAGCCAAAACCATCAAAGCGCACAACGGAGAAGTGACAGACCTGTGTTATATCTTCTTCAAAAACAAACAATACTTAGCGAGTGGCAGCGTGGATAAGCTGGTGAAAGTATGGGATTTACGAACTTACAAAGAAATCAAGTCGTTTAGCGGCCATACCTGGACCATCAACAAGGTTGAACTCTCGCGCGACAATAAATTTGTGATGAGCGCAGGCAAAGACGGCAGCTCCAAGGTTTGGAACATCGAAACCGGCGTTCAAGAGTTGGAAATTCCAAGCAAAGGCGAATCTTCACGCTGTATCTCTATGAATGGCGATAATTCGCAAATTGCCACAGTATCGCTGGTTCGGGATCCAGAAGAATACATCATTTACATCTGGGATACCGGACTAGAAGACAAGCCGGAAGTAAAGCCTAAAGGTGTTCCTGTGAACCCATCAAAAGACAAAAAGAAAAGCTTGGAAAACAAGGCCAATGGCAAAGACAAAACGCCAAAGCCGGCCAAGAAAAAGGACTAAAGACGGGGGCATTTTTGCCCCTTTCTTTTTATCATTGCAGCATGAGCGAAAACAAGGAATTTAACTCGAGCAAAGCACCGGAACCGGTAGGTTTATATCCGCATGCCAGAAAGGTGGGGAACTTGCTGTTCCTCAGTGGTGTTGGCCCGAGAGAAAGAGGCACCAAAAAAATACCGGGTGTTGAGTTAAACGAACAAGGTCAGATTGTAAGCTACGACATCGCTAAACAATGTCACTCTGTATTCCAAAACATCAAAAACATTCTCGAAGACTCCGGCTCATCTTGGGATCGCATTGTTGATGTAACCGTTTTCCTCACCAACATGAAAGACGATTTCCCGATTTACAATAAAATCTGGGCGGAGTATTTCGCAGAAAACCCGCCGTGCAGAACAACCCTGGAAATCAACTGCCTTCCTACCCCGATCGCCATCGAGCTCAAGGTAATCGCGACGATTGATTAGTCTCGGAAACAAACAAAAGGCATTCAACCGAGCTGAAAATTGGGAGTTTCTCGAGACATCACCATCCGCGTGGCAACGAACCACGAGACGTTCTCAGAACTATTTTTGGAATTTGTAACTGGCTTTTGGGTCAACAACCCGGAATTCCACCTCGAATCTCTAGAATTAGATGATATCGATGATTTCAATTTTAAAAGATTCAATCATTTCAGTTTAGTAAAACCCATTCTTGATCTGAGGGAATCTCGAGGAATAGACAATTATTTGAACATTCTGATTGATGCAAACAACTCCTCCATGCTTATTCGTTCAACAAAAGAAACCGCACAATACCATGGCTATAATTCACATTATGAGTTGAACTTTGCTCCGGGCAATGCCAAACGCATTGATGGTACAACACGGTATACCGATTACGGCTTTTATTTGAACCAAATCATTCCAAGACTTCTAGCCATTGGCTGCTATGTCTGCGAAATAAGCTGTCATGATTTTGATTGTTGAAATCACGCCTACCAAGAATCAAATCGGATTAGCTTATCCCCTCCCCCAATTCTCCAGCTCTTCAGCCGTCCAGATGCTTGGGTAGAAAATACGCCGTTGGATAGGCGGTGAAAGGTATTTCTGCCAATTGGTGCCTCCGGTAGCTTTGATGTCTTCCGGATTCTTTCTGAGGTAGCGGGCTGCCGATTTCATGTGTACCATTGGCCAGCGTACGTTCACGTTTAGATCGAATTCCTTCATCGCTAGCAGCAAAGCTTCATCTGAGCTGTTTAAGGATGCAAACTTGCGCCAAAGGTTATTATTCCGGTATTGCTCGCCCAACTCAATGAAAGTAGAAGAATACTTCTGCTCAAACTGAATCAAGGTATGTGTCTTCTTCCCTGTAGCCAATTCTGTGGCGCCCGCCTTCCAGTAGATTTTCTGGTACATCTCTTTGATGCTGGAATCCGCGTTGAATTCTGAGCGATGTGCATGACCTACCAAGTTGATGAAATCGGTAGAAAGTATTTCAATCATACGGTATTGCGCACTCTGAAACCCGGAAGCCGGCAGAAGTGCCATTCTGAACTTCAAAAACTGCTCTACCTCCATTCCATCAATCATAATAGCGAAAGACTTGGTCAAGGTTTCAAAATAGCGGTTCATGCGCGTTACGCGGGCCGTCATGAAGGCTGCATCCAAATCTTCTTTCGCTGCTACCTGCTTCATTTCATGCAAAACCAGCTTGAAGTACAACTCCGTTATCTGGTGGTACATGATGAATATTTCCTCATCCGGTATGGGCGTCCGCGGTTTTTGCAGCGATAGGAGTGTATCGGTTTGAATGTAATCCCAGTAGGTTACATAATCAGCATAAAGCAGTCCTTCCAGGTAGCTTTGAATATCTTGTCCTGTAGCCTTGTATTTTTCTTCGAGTTGCTCGAGTAATTGAATGATTTCCGGTTTGAGTTCCATGGGTATACAAGCTTAGCGAATGCCACGCAAAAGCACTATGATTAATATCAGGTAAATGGGGTTATAAAGTCCTTGAAACGGGTATTAAGTTGATCCTTTTCTGACAGAATCGGATTTTCTACTTTCCAGTCTATGCCCAAATCAGGATCATTCCAAAGAATTCCACCTTCACTGGCTTTGTTGTATAAATCGGTGCATTTGTACTGAAAAATGGTATGGTTCTCCAGGGTTGAAAATCCATGCGCAAAGCCAACCGGAATCCAGAACATGGTAAAATTGGTTTCGGAAAGTTCAATGCCATAATGCTGTCCGTAGGTTGGTGAATTGGCTCGGATATCGACAATCACATCGTATACCGCACCTTGAATAACCCGAACCAACTTACCCTGGGCATGCGGCGGCGCTTGAAAATGCAATCCGCGAACGGCGCCTTTTTGCGATAAACTTTGGTTGTCTTGCACGAAGGCTTGGTGAATGCCCACTTCTTGAAATTTAGCCTGACTAAAACTCTCAAAGAAATAGCCTCGCTCATCAAAAAACACCTTGGGTTGAATCACGAGTGGGCCTTCGATAGAAATTTGCTTTACTTCCACGTATTTTCTTGCTTGGTGGCAAAGTTAATCGCTCAGATATGTGCTGCAACTTTCCTAAAGCATATATTTCCCTATTTTTGCCAAAAAGGTCTCAGCATGGCTAACCAAGAATCAACTGACAACACCAAGAAGTTACTCATCGGAATCATTGTGGTTCTCTTGTTTGGAAACATCTTCTTCATTTATAACTATGTCAACACAGACCGGGAGTTGAATATCACTTCCGAAGAGCTGGTAGATACCAAGGCAGCCAAAGATGAACTGGACCAGTTACTGGCAGAGTCGAATACGCTACTGGAAAACTACAAAGGCAAAAACGCGGAATTAGACAAACTTATCGAAGCAAAAAATGCTGAAATTCAAGAAAAAGCTGCAGAAATTGAACAACTCCTTAAAAGCGGAAAAATAACATCGGCACAGCTTAAGAAAGCCAAAGATGAGCTGGATGTGCTGCGTTACTACGTGAAAAAATACTCGGCGCAAATTGATTCGTTAGGCAAAGCCAACAAGATTCTTTTAGCGAAAAACCGGGAAATGGAACAAACCCTAACCCAGGAAAAGGACCGAAACGAGAATTTAACCATGAAAAACATCACCTTGGAAAACAAGGTAAATCTGGGTAAGAAGCTGAGTGTTACGGAATTTAACCTAGACGGTATCAACCGGAGATCAAGTGGAAGAGAGACGGAGACCAACCGCACCCGTCGCTTGGACTTTTTAAGAATCACATTCACGTTGGATGAAAACTTCTTGGCCGATTTAGGCCCGAAAGACTTTTACCTCCGTATAGTAGGTCCGGGTGGTACTACCATCTCCAGCGAATCGACCGGTGGCGGAACCTTCAAATGGCAAGGTGAAGATGTGCTCTATTCCATGAAGCATACGGCTGAGTTTGACAATACCAAACAGACTATCACCTTCTATTACGACAAAGGCTCTGAATGGGAAAAAGGCGATTACAAAGCCGAAGTTTATGCAGATGGATTCCTTATTGGAACCCAAACCATTAAATTGAGGTAAGTATCCATTTATGAAAAGCTTGGTCGTTCTAAGCGCGCTATTCCTCCCGCTCTGGGTTTCAGCGCAAAGCGAGAAGGTGATTAAAGAAGAAGCGGAGAAAGTGAAGAACGTAAAAATTTCTGCCGATACGGTAATCGGCTGGGAGTTTAATGGGTTCATGAGCCTGAATTTTTCGCAAACCTCCCTGAACAACTGGGCTGCCGGTGGACAAAGCGCTATTTCCAGCTTGGGTACGGTGAATGTGAATGCCAATTACAAACACCGCAAATTCAGAAGCTTCAATACCCTAAACCTCAACTACGGCACCCTCAAACAGAATGGCAATCCGGTAGAAAAAAACGACGACAGGATTGAACTTATCACGAGTAACGGTTACCGGGCCGCCAAGAATCTCTACTACTCAGCCTTAGCCTCCTTCCGAACCCAATTCCATGCTACCTTCCAAGAAGGGCAATTGGTATCGAATTTCATGGCCCCCGCTTGGCTCCAGGCCTCGTTAGGTTTAAACTATACTCGAAGCGAAAAATTCTCTGTTATCTTGGCACCCGTGGCCGGTAAGTTCACCTTTGTAAACGATCAAAGATTAGCTGATTCTGGCGCCTTTGGTGTTGAAAAAGCAGTTATTGACCCGGTTACTTTTCAAGTTCTCACGCCCGGCAGACACATTCGCTCTGAAATTGGGGCTTACTTCTTCATGACAGCCAAGTTTGATATCATGGACAATATCTCTTTGGGTACACGTCTCGACCTGTTTAACAACTATTCCGACAAGAACAAAGAGAACCGCCAGAACATTGATGTGAACTGGGAAACCAACATCAACATGAAGGTGAACAAATACATCAGCGCCTCCTTATTCACCCATTTGATTTACGACCACGATATCCCTATCGAGATCAATTTGCCGGATGGAAGCAGCTATAAGGCACCAAGAACGCAGTTCAAACAAGTTCTAGGGATTGGCTTATCCTATAAGTTTTGAGGCTTGATTAGCCCCTCAAAGTGAGTGTGCCTTTACGGTAATTGATGACCGCTTCGAACTCCTGTAGAATATCGCCTCCTATGATGAGTGCAAAAGGCTCAATACCCAGGTTCTGATACATGGAGGTAATGTGACTTAGATCCAAGAGACCGAGGTAAAGCGACTTCACTTCTAAATCGCCTATTTTCATTTTCGCTAAGCAAGCTACGGCAGTTTCCATCCCAGCTGTGCCTAAACCTTGGGCTTCGGTAGATACATCTTCCACCTTCACAAGCTTCTTAACGGCAGCCGATGCGGTGATATCAAATACAGATTTTGAGGCACCGGTATCAATCAGTGCCCGGTAGCGTTTGCGGCCAATCTTGACCTCCGTAAAAATATGAAACCCATCACCATCGATGTGCTCGACGATGATGGGTGTCTTATACGTCTTCGCCATAGCGAATTAGAAATCGATTTTATCGAGAACGCTCATTACTTCTTTCACGGCCACGGCTGACTCGTTCAAAAGTGCTTTCTCTTCGTTGTTCAATTGCAGTTCGATGATTTGCTCGATACCGTTTTTGCCCAATTTTACCGGAACACCCAAGTAGATGTCTTTCAAACCGTATTCGCCTTGCAACCAAGCGCAGCAAGGGAAGATACGCTTCTGGTCGCGCACGATAGCTTCTACCATCTGAGCAGCAGCAGCACCCGGAGCATACCAAGCAGAAGTACCCAAGAGGTTAACGATTTCACCGCCACCTACTTTAGTGCGCTGGATGATGGCATCCAATTTATCTTTTTCAAGCAATTCTGTTACCGGAATACCACCTACGGTAGTGTAACGTGGAAGTGGAACCATGGTATCACCGTGACCACCCATCAACACCGCTTGAATGTCTTTTGGGGAGCAGTTCAACTCAGTAGCTAAGAACGCACGGTAGCGCGCTGTATCCAAGATACCGGCCATACCGAATACGCGAGAAGGATCAACTTTCGCAGTGAGGTAAGCACAGTAAGTCATCACATCAAGTGGATTCGATACCACGATGATTTTTGCATCCGGTGAGTATTTAATCACTTGCTCTGTAACAGACTTCACGATTTTCGCGTTGGTAGCGATAAGGTCATCGCGGCTCATGCCCGGTTTGCGTGGCAGGCCTGACGTGATTACCACTACTTCTGAACCGGCAGTTTTGCTGTAGTCGTTTGTTGAACCGGTAATACGACTGTCGTACATGTTAACCGGAGCGGTTTGCCACATATCGAGGGCCTTACCTTCAGCAAAATTTTCTTTGATGTCGAGCAATACTACTTCATTAGCAAGCTCTTTGTGTGCGATAACATCAGCACAAGTAGCACCTACGTTACCGGCGCCTATTACAGATACTTTCATGAATATGAGGGCGTTAAAGGTTGATTTAAAATTGCTGCGAAATTGCAATTTTTTAAGGGGATTGGCAAGCTTGAACGGTAGAGTATTTTGATTGCAATATGAATTGAGATATTTCTCTTTTCTTGTCAATCAAATCAAACCTGTATCAAACATAAAAACCCCACCAATGGCGGGGTTTTCATTTTCATTCAATTGAATTCTTATAAACTCATTTCCTTCACGCTAGGTGAAATGGTGAGTCGGCCGGCTGTTGAAGCCTTTACCTCATCAATAGTTACGCCCGGTGCAATTTCAGTGCAAAGAAATCCTCCCGGCGTTATTTCAAATACGCCCAAATTCGTTACCACCTTACGAACACACTTCAAACCTGTGATGGGTAAACTGCACTCGCTTAGCAGCTTGGAGTTACCGGCCTTGTCGGTATGCTGCATCGCTACGATGATGTTCTTGGCGCTGGCCACTAAGTCCATCGCTCCGCCCATACCTTTCACCATTTTTCCCGGAATCTTCCAGTTGGCGATATCGCCGTTATCGGCCACTTCCATCGCTCCAAGCACCGTCAAATCCACTTTACCTGCGCGGATCATCCCGAAGCTCATGGCGCTGTCAAAGAAGCTGGAGCCTGCAGTGGTGGTTACCGTTTGTTTGCCGGCATTGATTAGGTCGGCATCTACCTGCTCTTCAGTTGGAAAAGGACCAATGCCCAAAAGACCATTCTCTGATTGGAGGATTACCTCTACCCCTTCCGGCACATAGTTGGCCACCAAAGTAGGGATACCAATTCCCAGGTTCACGTAGTATCCGTCTTCCAATTCCTGGGCGATACGTTTTGCAATTCCGAATTTATCTAACATGGCTTAGCTCCTTACCGTTCTTTGTTCAATGCGTTTTTCGTAATCTACTCCTTGGAAAATACGGTGAACGTAGATTCCCGGTGTATGAATTTGATTCGGGTCCAGCTGTCCGGCCGGCACCAATTCTTCTACCTCCGCGATGGTGATTTTACCTGCCATGGCCATTAAAGGATTAAAGTTTCTAGCGGTGTCTTTGAAGATCAAGTTACCGTGGGTATCGCCCTTCCAGGCTTTCACAATGGCGAAATCCGCATCAAAGGCGTACTCCAACAAATAGTCTTTGCCATTGAAGTTACGTACTTCCTTGCCAATCGCTACCTCGGTACCTACACCGGCAGGGGTGAAGATAGCCGGCATACCATAGCCTGCCGCCATGCAGCGGGTAGCTAAGGTACCTTGCGGAATCAATTCTACTTCCAATTCTCCACTTAAAAGCTGACGTTCAAACTCGGCATTCTCGCCTACATAGGATGAGATCATCTTCTTCACCTGCTTTTGCTGCAGCATCAGCCCAATGCCAAAATCGTCTACACCGGCATTGTTGGAGATGCAGGTGAGGTCTTTCACTTTCTTCTCAACCAGCGCTGAAATGCAATTTTCCGGGATGCCACAAAGGCCAAATCCTCCCAGCATCAGCACCATGCCATCTTGTATATCACGGACCGCTTCCTGCGCTCCACTTACTACTTTATTCATGCTAATCGCTTTTGGGCAAATGTAATGCATAGCGGAGGTGTAAGTCAATTAATCGGGCAGAAAGAAGCCGCATTCTCGCTTTTCAGTATCTTGCTTCCATGGATAAATTGGCAGCCCAAACCATGCTTCGGCAGGCCCTACTGAAAATAGAGCCTATTGAAGAAAACGAGCTCAATCACATCGTAGCCTTTTTTGAATGGGAAGCTTATTCCAAAAAGACGACATTGTGTTACATGAACCAAGTAGCCAATCAAATCTATTTTGTTTGCCAGGGAATGCTCAGGCTTTATACCGAAAAAGAAGACAGCGAAGAGCTCACCATTTTCCTGTTTCCTGAAGGACTGTTTGCCGCTTCATTTGAGTCGTTTATTACCCAACAAAAATCCCAACAGGTTATTGAAACATTGGAAGATAGCTACTGCCTTTGCTTAAGCTACGCCAATTTACAGGCTCTTTATCAGCGCTATCCTGTCTTCAACTCCATCACTCGAAAAATAGCCGAACTACGTTTTATCAATGCACAACGTATTTTCACTTCCTATATCATGGACAGTCCGGAGCAGCGGTATAACCGTTTGATGAAGGAGCAGCCCGGACTAATTCAAAGAGTGCCACTTCATATCCTAGCCTCCTTCTTGGGCATTACACCGGTATCGCTTAGCCGTATTCGAAAGAGAATACAAGCAGGCCCTGAAGGCTAAGCACAATTTCTTTACAATTGTTAAGGAGCGCCAAGGATTTGGTAATTTAATTTTGCCCCATGCAAAAGCAAATCACTACTGAAATAGAACTCTCCTTCAGTCCGGAGCAGGTTTGGCAGGTACTGGTCAAGCTAGAGGAATACCATAACTGGAATCCGTTTATAATTCGATCTAAAGGAAAGGTGATAGCCGGACAGCAGGTAGAAAATACCATGCTGAACGGCCCACAAGAAATCTCCTTTAAACCGCAAATACTGAATGTGGAAGTAAATCGCTACTTCGATTGGATAGGGCATCTTTGGATCAAAGGTATCTTTGACGGCCACCATTATTTTAAGTTAGAACCTATGGCAAAAGGCACGCGACTAATCCATGGAGAAAACTTTAAAGGGATTTTGAGCGGCTTAATTTTGAAGAAAATCGGAGTACAAACGCGTCAGAATTTTATTCGAATGAATGAGGCATTGGAGGCGGAGCTAAAGCGTCAATTTAAATCTTAATCCATCCAATCGCTCACAATCTTCGCAGAGCTCATCACCATTGGAATACCTCCGCCCGGATGCACCGATCCGCCGCAGAAATAGAGTCCTTTGAGCTGATTCGATTTATTGGAATGCCGTAAAAAAGCAGCGAAGCGGTTGTTGGAGCTGGTGCCGTACAAGGAACCTTGATACGATGAGGTTCTTACATCAATTAGCTCGGGTGTAAGCAAGTCTTCTTCCTCAATCAGTGAGCCTACCTCTCTACCCAATTGCTTTTCTACTTTCTGAATGATTGTCTGCCTGATTCTTGCTGACAGGGTAGTCCAGTCTTGATTCTGATGCCTCGGCGCATTGATCATCACAAACCAATTCTCCTTGCCCTCAGGCGCATGACCCTCACACACTTTAGACGAGATGTGAACGTATACCGTTGGGTCGCTATACGGTTCTTGTTCTTCAAAAAGGCATCGAAACTCTGCCGGGTAATTATCGCTAAAAAAGATATTGTGCACGTCTAACTCAGGGAAAGATCCTCCCATGCCCCAATAAAAAATCAAAGCACTGGATGAGCGCTCTTGACTCAGCACTTTTTCAGGGGCTTTGAGATCAGGCAAGAGCTTACGGTACGTAGGCACAACATCGGCATTGCTCACCACCTTAGCCGCTGGATAGATTCCTTTTGCGGTTTTCACTCCTTTAACCGTTCCTAAATCGTGCAGAATCTGCTCCACCGGCTCTTGCCAATGGAATTGTACACCGAGTTCAAGGGCTAATTTGTGCAAGGCCGCGGGTATAGCGTAAATTCCACCTTCCGGCATAAAGGCGCCAATCCCAAATTCCAAATGCGGAATCACGTTTAAGGTAGCGGGCGCTTTAGAGGGACTAGAACCGTTGTAGGTGGCATAGCGTTGAAACAACTGCTGCACATGCTTATCCTTGAAATAGTATCGGATGCGCTGTTCCATGGTTTCAAAGGCGCGGATATGTCTAAAACCCGCAATACCTCGCCAAATAGCTTTGCTCAAATAGGTTTTAAAGCGATGCAAGGATTTCCGGATAAAGACCTCCTCCGTAAGTGTATGAATTCGCTCGGACTCGTTTAAAAACTCAAGCACACGTTCCGATTTTTCTCCAAATTCGGCTTCCACAGCTTTTGCAAATTCCTTTCGGTCTGCTTTGGCTTCCAGTCTTTTCCCATCGCTAAAAAAGTAATGGCAAAGGGTGTCCAGCCTCTGGTAAGCATAGTAATCTCTCGGGTTTCTTCCGGCAGCGGTAAAAACTTCATCCACGTAATCCGGCATGGTAAAGAGACTGGGACCTCTATCAAAGTAGAACGAACCCATAGAAAGTTGCCCGGCCTTACCCCCCGGACCTTTCGCCTGATCAAACACGCGAACCTGCTTACCCTTGGCCGCCAGCCTGCACGCCAAGGCCAAACCACTGAGTCCGGCTCCAACAATAACAACTTCCTTATTTTCTGTTTCGGAAATACTCATAGAGTGAAACAGTCATGAGCAACATAATCATGTTATAGACAAAATCATCCAAGGGGATAGTCCCCACACGAATGCCTAAGTTTTCCAAGTCGTTGTAAATCAGGACCGGCTTGGAAGTGAGCACCCCATTGACAATGGCAAACGGAATCAAAGCAACCAGATACGAGAGGTAAAACATACCTAAAAAGCCTGTGCCTTTTCGCCAATACAGTAATAGCAATAGAAAGAGCAATACAACGCTATTCACAGCTGTATACAAATGTGAAGGATACAGGTAATAGCAAATTACACAGAATCCGATCAGGGCGATGCTGATATAATGCCTGTAAGGGAATAGGTAGTCTTTCGGACTGTAAGCCTTGAGGCATTCGTAAATGAAAACGCACGCGTAGGGCACTACTAGAAAAAAGAGGTATTCTTCAATGGGCATTCCCCCGATGCGGGGGCTGAGGACGTGTTCAGGGTTAAATTCCCATATCCCAACCAGCGTGAAAAAATAGTCCCAAATCAAAAAGACAACAGCCGTGATGGCAATGGCCGGAAAGAGGTATTTCCAGTTTTTATAAAAGGCTACCTTCTTATCGAACGACAAAGCCAGCGGACCGGCAAGGGTGAGTAAATCCAGCAGCAGGTAAGTTGACATTAGGAAATAAGCTTATTGAGTTTCGCCTTGGTAGCGCCGTCAAGTTCTGCATTTTTGAGCATATAGGCTACTACGTTTTTCAGTATCGGCTTATCCAAACCATGTTTACCGGCTAGGATGGCATCCACTATCACCTTCTTATCGGATTCAAGGTGCTGCCTGTAATCCAAAAAATCCGGTACGTTCTTCTCAACAGAATAACGCAAGTAGCGCACTTCAATCTGCGTAGGATTCTTATCGACAGCAGAATTAAGCAAAGCCGATCCTTCTTTGAGGTACTTCAGTTTTGAGTACGGATTTACAGCATGTTTTGCCATCAAGGCTCGGGTTGCCCCGCAATAGGCGAGCAACAAAGCATCTGCCTTCGCTTGGCTTGTGTTCAAGGCTTGGTAAAGGCTTTCTGCTTTGTCTTCGTTGTCAATGGCTTCGGCATACGATTTTCTAACCTCCGTGATACTGGGAGTGGCCATTAGCAGGAAAAGAACCAGTGCTTTTAACATTACCAGATGTTCAATCTAAATCGGATATAGGATGACGCCAAAAGGTAAATTTTCTCCGGATTGCTTACCCGAACTCTCGACTCCATCACTTTTTTAGGCTCAAGCTTATTGATTTTACGGAGCAATCGGTAGAAGTAAATGTAAGCGATGTACACACCGAACCGACTACCTGCCGGCAATTGCCGAATGCCTTTGAGCGCAGCTTCGAAATCTTGCTGGATGTCGTCTTCAATTTGTTTTTTCAGCTTCAAATCGAAGTTATCCATAAAGTCGACTTGCGGGAAGTAGATACGGCCGCGGTCTCTGAAATCGCTTTTGAGGTCGCGCAAGAAATTGATTTTTTGAAATGCCGCACCGAGTTTTCTGGCCGGTTCCAGTAGATTCTGGTACTGGGCCTTGTCGCCTTCACAGAACACACATAAGCACATCAAGCCCACCACTTCGGCAGAGCCGTAGATGTATTGCTGAAAGCTGTCATTTTGGTACGAACGGTAATCCAGGTCCATCTCCATAGAGTCCAGAAACGCATCGATCAAATCAAGCGGAATATTATACCGGTGTACCGTATTTTGAAAAGCTTGCAAAACTGGATTGAAGCTGATTTTTTCTTCAATCGCTTGGTAAGTCTCTTCTCTAAAGCGTGTAAGTAGTTTTCGCTTATCGTATTGGTGGAACGTATCCACGATTTCGTCTGCCAACCGGACAAACCCATAGATATTCCGTATTGGAGCACGCATTTCTTTGCTCAGGGCCAAAATGCCTAGGCTAAATGAGGTGCTGTAGGCAGAAGTGATTATCCGGCTTCCGCTTTCACAAACCTCATTGTAGAGTTGCATGTTTGTTTCGTTACTCGTTCTAGTCAGATCCATAGTTTAATAGCTTAAGGGGTGTTCATGAGCAATCTCCGATGCCACCACCTCTCCGGAGATGATAGCCGGCGGAACACCCGGTCCCGGTACAGTAAGTTGCCCGGTATAGTAAAAGTTGTTTAGTTTTTTATTTTTTAGCGAAGGTTTCAGATGCGCAGTTTGCATCAAGGTATTGGCTAAACCATAAGCGTTACCCTTAAATGAATGGTAATCGCTTATAAAATCGCTTTGAGCATAATCTCGTCTCAACACGACTTTCGATTTCAGTTCTTGTCCTAACAAAGATTCCATCCTATCCAGCACCAACTGGAAGTACTTTTCTTTGATTTCTGCTGTGTCTTGCATGCCCGGTGCTACCGGAATGAGAATGAACACATTTTCTTTTCCCACAGGCGCTACGGTGTCATCTGTTTTGCTGGTGCAAGAAACGTAGAACAGCGGGTTTTCAGGCCACGCAGGTGAGTCGTAGATTTCCTTCGCATGGCGTTTAAAGTCTTGATCAAAGAATAGGTTATGGTGCAATAGGCCTTCGATTGGGTCAGAGAAGCCAACATAGTAAATGAGTGATGAAGGGGCCATTACACGCTTATCCCAATATGCTTCAGAGTAATTTCGGTGCTCCTGCAACATTGTTTCCAAGTGATGGTAATCTGCTCCTCCCACTACAAGGTCGGCTTTAAATTCTCCTTTGGTCGTGATTACCCGGCGAGCCTCCTTCGCTTCCACGATAATTTGTTTTACCTCGTGGTCGAAAAAGAATTTAACACCCAGCTCTGAGGCCAAGCTGTGCATAGCCTTCACTATTTCATGCATCCCTCCTTTGGGATACCACGTTCCTAAGGCGATATCTGCATAGTTCATTAGACTATACAAAGCTGGTGTATCTTGTGGCTTAGCACCTAAGAATAGCACCGGAAACTCGAGGAGTTGTTTGATCCGTGGATCTTTGAATAAGCTATCGATGTGTTTGGTCATGGACTTGAACACATCCAATTTAAAAAGGCCGGCAAGTAGTCTTTTGTCTAGCAATTCAGCTAAACGTCTGCCCGGCTTGTATACGAGACTTTGAATCCCTACTTCGTATTTGTAGGAAGCTTCTTCTAGAAATTTCGCTAAGGCTTTGTCGGCTCCGGGCTCAAATTGGTTGAACATGGCTCCCAAAGCATCCGCACTAGCCGGAATATCCCAAACGTCTTTTTCCGAAAAGAAGACGCGGTATGAAGGGTCTAATCGTTGAAGCTCGTAGTAATCCGAAACTTGCTTGCCAAAGCCGGCAAAAAATTTCTCAAATACATCCGGCATCCAATACCAGCTCGGTCCCATGTCAAATCGAAATCCTTCAGACTCCCATACCCTGCAGCGTCCACCCGGGCCGTTGTGTTTCTCCACAACACTTACATCATACCCTTTGGCTGCCAAATGGCATGCAGCGCTTAGGCCGGCAAATCCGGATCCGATGACTAAGACCTTTTTCATGCTTTAAAGCTACCGCTATTAATTGTCACTTAAACCATAGGATTCCCCGTACGCTCTCAATTTTTTACGCAAAATGCGGCGAGCTACGAAAATCCGTGTTTTTACCGTCCCGATTGGAATCTGTAAAATATCTGCAATCTCATGGTACTTAAAGCCTTTGTTATTCATGGTGAAGGTTTTCTTCAAATCATGAGGCAAAGCTTCAATGGCCAACTCCAGGTCGCGTTTCAAGAATTTAGTCTCCCCATCGTTTTCAGCTACATGCGTTGGAGCATCCAAAAAGAACATGTTGTCTGTGGAGTCTAAAAACGTTTTGCGTTTCAGAATGCGGCGGTAATTATTGATGAAGCTGTTCTTCATGATGGTATACAACCAACCTTTTAGATTGGTACCTTCCATGAATTTCGAATGGTACGTGAAAGCCTTTAACATGGTTTCTTGCACCAAGTCATTCGCGTCTTCAGCATTTCGAGTTAGCTGCAAGGCGTAGTTTTTCAGCGGGTTCGCTTCCCTTTCAACCAATGAACTAAATTCAATCTGAGTCATATTGTTTAACCTTTTAGAAGAATTGTTAAACAAAACTAGGAAGTATTTTCTTTATCACCAAACTTTTGTTTAACCTTTTTTAATTTTCCTTAAACAACATCAGGCGGGCTGCCGACTTTAGACTGGCACAACTGACATCCGTATTATATACGGAAAGGTCACCTTGTCGGTTTTCGTATCTTTGCACAGTATTTGCCTTTTTCAACCAAAGATTAAATACCGCTTCCAAATCACGTGTTTAATTTTTTCTTGAAAAGCTTAAACAAAACACAAACGCATCTGTTTATCCAAAGAACATGAGAATAACCATTGGCAGGAAAGCCCATTTTAACGCAGCGCACCGATTGCATAATCCAAATTGGTCAGATGAAAAAAATGCGGCTTTTTATGGAAAATGTAACTTACCGAACTACCACGGCCACAACTACAAACTAGAAGTGAAAGTGAAAGGTGAGCTTGATTCTGAAAGCGGTTATCTGTTGGACATGAAATGGCTTAGTCAAATCATTAAAGAAGAAGTAGAAGAGCCGTTTGACCACCGGAATTTAAATCTGGATACACCAGAATTCCGTAACTTGATTCCAAGTGCAGAGAACATTGCAGGAGTGATTTGGAAAAAAATCCACGCCAGGTTACCAAAAGAACTAAACCTGGAACTGATGATTGTATTATATGAAACTGAAAGAAACTTCGTTGAATATTCCGGTGAATAATATCGATTTAATAGGCGATGAGCATATCTCATTCTCGCCAGATACGCCCTTGAGAGAAGATGCTTTTGAGATGGATGATCAGCTCAAAATGGAGTTGATTGCAAAGCATTTTAAAGAAATTATGCATGTGCTTGGCCTAGACCTCACAGACGATAGTTTGAAAGGAACACCTGAGCGGGTGGCTAAGATGTATGTTAAAGAAATCTTCTCCGGACTCAATCCACAAAACAAGCCCAAAGCAACCTTGTTTGAGAACAAGTACCATTACAATGAAATGCTGGTAGAAAAGGATATTCAATTCTTTAGCAACTGCGAGCATCACTTTGTTCCGATCATTGGTAAAGCGCATGTGGCCTACATTTCAAATGGCCAAGTGGTTGGGCTTTCCAAAATAAACCGCATCGTTCAGTACTATGCGAAACGTCCTCAAGTGCAAGAACGGATGACCATCCAAATTGCCAACGAGCTGAAAGAAGCTTTGAAAACGGAGGATGTAGCAGTTGTGATCAATGCCACACACCTCTGTGTCTCTTCACGTGGGGTGCAGGATGTTTCATCGAGCACAGTGAGCAGCGAATTCTCAGGCAAGTTCAAAGAAGACGCCGTTAAACAAGAATTCTTTAAGTATTTGAATCTGTAAAATTTCTGAGTCGAGAGCGACAGAGTGGTGCCTAGACTGTATATTTGGTCCGGGGATCAAACACGACACATGCGCCTCAACCAGAACCATCTCAAGCCCGACTCAACTGCACTTTGGCTTAGTCCATTTCCTGCATGCGTTTGCAGCGAAAACGGAGAGCTGCTGGAATGCAACGAAGCCTTCCAACCCTTTGCCCCGCATTGGGAGGAACTCTTTCGCTCATTACCTTCGCTACCGAATGCAGCAAATGAAGTTCAGGTTGACAATGCCTACTTCCGGGGTAAACTGGGTATTAAGAACCTAGAACAAAGGCGGTATTTCCTGGTCTTCGTAAGCACAGAAAGCCCGGCTGAGCCGCCAACAGATCTGGAAAAGATTGGGCTGCCGGCTGCATTGCTCGACTCAGAAGGCAAACTTTTCACTTACAATCGCGCCTTCGAGCGTTTGACCATCGCATTTGGCTTTCATGAACTGCGCAGAGGCATGGAATTTCTTCCCTATTTTCCTGCAGAAACATCCGAAACAGGCATACGTAAGTTCTTCTTTCCGCAAGGAGAGAATATGGTGGAGCTGCACCTCCATTTCATTCCCAGCTCGGCCAATGGCACTTTGCTCCTAGCGGTAGAACAGAGCGAAACCTCCAACAACCCTGAAACACAATTTAAGCTATTTACCGAAACGGACCTCGTGTCCTGCGCCGTTTTGGATAACAACCACCTGCTCAAATGGTGTAATGCCAGTTTCGAAAATTTAACCGGCTGGAGCTTCAGAGAACTTGAAAACAAGTCTTTGTTTCAGCAAATTATGCCGGGCCATGACTTGGAAAAGGAGAGAAAACAAGCGGAAACGTCGGGAAAAGCAAACCGCAAAGCCAGCCTGCAGCTTCCGATACTAAAAAAACAAAAGACCCAGCGTTGGGTGAAGGCTAATTTTGCTCCCATTGAGGGCGCCGATGAGCCTTTATACTCCTTGGTGCTGCGCGATATTACCCCGGAAATCGAAATCCATCAAAAGCTCGCTTTTCAACTTCAGCAAAATGAAGGTATTTTGAAAGCGATACCGGATCTAATCTACCGTGTGAATGGCGACGGCTTCTACCTCACTTGCCATGCCTCCAATGAAAAAGACCTTCTCGTTCCATTGAAGAGCATCCCGGGCATGCGCTTCTTCGACATGCCGGAAGCAGAGGAGTTGAAGCAACAAGTTTGGCAAAAAATACAGCGAGCCATCAAAACCGGTAAAGTTCAAGAGATAGAATACCAAAGGCGCAACCAAAGCGGCGAAATACACCATTACGAAGCCCGCATTAGCAAATCCGGTCCGAATGAAGTGGTGTATTTTGTTCGTAACATCAGTGATCGGATTGTCGCGCGTCAGCGACTTGAACAAAGCGAAAAGAAATGGAAAAGCATCATTGAGAACGGCTTTGACGGCATCATTATGCTCGACGCCAAAGGGATGATTTTAGACCATACGCCAAATGTGACCAAACACTTCAACCTACCCAAAGAGGCCTTGATTGGCAGAAACCTGCTTCGCTATATTCCACTTTCAGAGCGCCAGGCATTTCAAGAAATTTTCAAATCGCTTACCCTCAAATCGAATAAAAAAATTCGGCGCGACTTCAGCTTCCGGGTGAGAAAAGGCGGGGATATCGCTGTAGAAGCCTCTGTGGTGAACATGCTTGAAATAGAAGCGGTTAAAGCGATTGTGATCAATTACCGAGACATTACGGAGCGTAAAAACTCGGAAGCCAAGTTGCTCGAATCCTTTACCAACCTCAATGCCATCATTAACAATACCCACGACCAAATCTGTTTGCTAGACCGCGATTACCGCATCATCATTCAGAATAAACCGTTCAAGCAAGCGATGCAGTTGAGTTTCCAAATTAAAGAAACCGAAGGCTTGTCGCTCAAGACACTACCTGATTCCGAAACCAAAACGTTTTGGATCGATTCCTTGCAAAGCGTTTTTCAAACGAAAAAGCGCATCAGTCTGGAACGTGTGAATGAAATCGGACGAATAAACCGCGTTTCGCTCACGCCCATTATTGGCCCCGACAAGCACGTGGTTTCGGTTAGCTATTTTGCCTCAGACATCACAGACATCGTGAACTACGAAGCATCTTTATCGCGCAGTAGAGAAACCATTGCTACCATTCTAGGCACAACCTCAGCCGGTATCTTCATTTTAGATGGCACCCGAATTATTTACCTGAATGAACGCTGTGAGCGCATTTTAGGACGATCAGAAAGGGAACTCCTAACGCAGGATATTTCTGAATTTGTTCACCCAGATGAAAAAGCCGGCGTTTTGGAACGGGCAAGCAAACGGAAAAAAGGATTCCAAAAACCGCTGCATTATGAAATACGCATTCTCACACAATCCGGCGAAGAACGCTGGCTTGATGTGAATTCGTCTGGAATCCATTACAACGACAAAGAGCATACTATCGTTACCATCTTGGATATAACGAATCAAAAAATCCAAGAGCAAAAATTGATTGAAGCGAAGGAGCTGGCCGAGGAACTCACGCGCTTAAAATCCAATTTCTTAGCGAATATGAGTCATGAGATTCGAACACCACTCAATGGCGTTTTGGGTCTTTCTGAGCTAATTACCATGACCGACGACCTAACTGAAATTAGGGAAATGGCCAAGCTGCAAAGGATATCCGGAAACCGTTTACTGGATACCCTTACCTCCATCTTAAACCTATCTCGACTGGAGGCCGAAAACAATAGCGTCCATTTGGTTAAAATTAACATGCGCGAGTTCTTACAGGAGGTAATTCAAGTGCACTCGGCTCCCTATCAGCTCAAAAAGCTCAAACTTGAATTACTCCCACCGGAAAGCAATGTATTCTGCCTGGCCGATGAGACCATGCAGAACCAAGTATTCAATAACCTATTGGGTAATGCACTGAAATTCACAGAACACGGCGGCGTTCAGATACAATGCCAAGTGCAATTTAACAAGGCCAATCTGCCGGTGCTCGTTATCCGCGTTTCTGACTCAGGAATTGGCATTTCAGCCGATTTCTTACCTCATATTTTCGAATCCTTTAGGCAAGAAAGCCAAGGAATTAGTCGCAAATACGAAGGCAGTGGATTAGGCCTTGCCATCGCTAAGAAATACTTAAACCTGCTCAATGGAGACTTAGCTGTGACAAGTAAAAAAGGAGAAGGAAGCGAATTCACCATCACCTTACCGGTAAAAGAAAACAAATAATAATTCTTATACTTGCTGATAAGGGGAGTACACGAGTGAAAATACTATACATTGAGGATGATCCGATTAACGCGTTGATCGTGACCAAATTTTTGGAAAACGATTTTAGCGTTGAAACCGCTGAATCAAGCGAAAAGAGTCTGCGGATGCTGCAGGAGAAATCTTTTGACCTTATTTTACTCGACCTAAATCTCGGTCACGACAAAGAAACAGGGCTCAGCCTTTTTCAGAAGATACAGCTGTTGGATTCGTATGGTAATATTCCTGTAATTGCCCTCACAGCCAACTCTGATACTACGGAACGTGATGCATACCTTCAGGCCGGTTTTAGCGGTTTCATTGTGAAACCTGTAAACCGAGACAACCTCATTGCTTACCTTTCTGCTTTCAAAGAATCGTCTAAAGCGGTATAAGGTCCCTTTGTTTTTTGCTTAGACTTAACCACACCAAGTGATGCGAAGCGCGGATCCATGTTTGCATGAGTTCGTCTGGCAAACTTCCTTCTACCTCAACGGTATTCCAGTGCCGTTTGTTCATGTGATAGCCGGGCTTGACCTCGGGGTATCGCTCCCTTAACTCAACCGCCTCTTCCGGATCACATTTCACATTAAAGCTGCGAAACGCTTCTATATCTGCAGCGGCAAACATCTTCCCTCCTACCTTAAAAACAATGGTTTGGGAATCAAAAGGAAAACTCGCCTCTGCGCCGGGCAGGGATTCGCAAAAAGAATGAAACTGTTCGACATCCATGTACTCGAAAATAATTCAAAATCGGCTACGCAATTCATACAGCACTTATTTTGCTACTTTTGCGGAAGCTATATGATTCAGATTTCCTACCTCAGAGAAAAGAAAGAAGAGGCCATCGCTCGATTGGCCAAACGTGGTTTACAGGCAGAGGCCCTGGTAGAACAGGTTCTCGAATTGGATGAAAAAAGAAGATCCACTCAAACCAAACTCGACCAGCTCTTAGCAGAAGCCAACCAGTGGGCAAGAGAGATAGGTGAATTATTTAAAAAAGGTGAAAAAGAGGCTGCTGAAGCGATTCGCGCAAAAAGCACCGCTGCCAAAGACGAAATCAAACAGCTGGAAGAAGCCTTGAACTTGGCCGAAAAAGCCATGCAAGATGCTTTGGTTCAGCTTCCCAATACGCCGCACGAGTCGGTTCCTTTTGGTAAAACACCGGAAGACAATGAGGTTGTATTGCAACACGGAACAATGCCTAAGTTAGGCGAGAATGCTAAAGCCCATTGGGACTTGGCTGCCGAATATGACCTTATCGATTTTGAACTGGGTGTGAAAATTACCGGAGCCGGTTTCCCGGTTTACAAAGGGAAAGGCGCTCGCTTGCAAAGGGCCCTCATCAACTTCTTTTTAGATGAAGCCTTGCATCAAGGTTACCATGAGATTCAACCGCCTATCGTTATCAACGAAGACTCCGGATTTGGAACAGGTCAGTTGCCGGATAAAGAAGGACAGATGTACTACATGCCGCTGGACCAACTGTATATGATTCCAACAGCGGAGGTGCCCATTACCAACCTTTACAGAAACGTGTTGCTTAGAGAACAAGACTTGCCCATTAAGCATGTAGGGTATACCCCGTGTTTTAGAAGGGAAGCCGGCTCTTATGGCAAAGACGTAAGAGGCCTCAACCGTTTACATCAATTTGATAAAGTAGAGATCGTTCATTTCTCCAAGCCGGAAGAATCGTATCAGCAACTGGAACAAATGAGCAGCTATGTGCAAAGCCTGCTACAGAAGCTGGAATTACCTTACCGTGTGCTGCGCTTGTGCGGCGGCGATATGGGCTTTACCTCGGCCCTCACATACGATATGGAAGTGTATTCTGCTGCCCAAGAACGTTGGCTGGAAGTTAGCTCCGTATCCAACTTCGAAACCTTCCAAAGCAATCGTCTCAAATGCCGTTTCAAAAACAAAGAAGGCAAAAATGAGTTGGTTCATACTTTAAACGGAAGCGCCTTGGCCCTGCCGCGAATTGTGGCTGCATTATTGGAAAACAACCAAGATGCAGATGGCATTCGCATTCCGGCTGCACTGGTGCCCTATACCGGTTTTGACCGCATCTAACATGAAAAGAACTCTGCTCCTCTTGGCATTATGTTTTTTGTCTGCTCAAGCGATGGCCCAGCTGAACACAGCCTGCAAAGATGAGGACCTGAGTAATCCATTTTTCGATTGCGGAACGAACTTCGCGCCCGTGTGTGGATGCGATGCCATAACCTACCGAAATGATTGTGCCGCCCGCTACCATGGAGGATTGAACCCGGGAAACTGGCAAGGCGGACCCTGCGACCCCTTCTTCTTTTTTATGTTTCCAAACCCGGTTTTAACCACCTTCAGGCTTGATATTATTTTCAAGGCTAGCAGCACAGCCACCTTGGTGATACGGGATATTTTTGGCACCGTAAAAATTCAAAGAGCCATTAGTGGCGCCACCTTTGCTACCCAATACAGCTTCGATTTAAGCACTTTAAATCCCGGCTTCTACGTGCTATCAGTAAGTAACGGACAACATTACCAAACACAAAAATTTAGTCTGTCTCATCCCTGATTCCTATATTGAGGAAAAAAAAGGATATGGGACTCTTAAAAGAATTTAAAGACTTTGCTGTCAAAGGCAATGTTATCGATCTGGCCGTTGCCGTGATTATCGGTGCTGAATTTGGGAAAATTGTATCATCACTGGTTAAGGATGTGATCATGCCACCCATCGGGAAACTCTTAAACAACGTAAACTTTACCGACCTTTTCGTTACTCTAGACGGGAGTTCGTACGACACCTTAGCCGCTGCTCAAGAAGCCGGGGCACCGGTATTAAGCTACGGCAACTTTATCCAGGCCTTGGTGAATTTTACCATTATCGCCTTCGTGGTGTTCATGCTGGTGCGCACCATCACTAAACTGAAGAAAAAAGAAGCAGCAGCCCCTTCTACTCCTCCACCCACTCCGGAAGACATTGTATTACTCAGAGAGATACGCGACTCCTTAAAGAAATAGCCTAAATACAGCCCTCCAAGTGAGGGCTTCTTTTTTATATTTGCGCCATGCGTAACAATGCCCTTATTGACGAACTGAAGTGGAGAAACCTCTTGCACGATTCTACTCCCGGAGTAGAGGATCAACTCAACAAAGAGATGACAATCGGTTATGTGGGATTTGACCCTACAGCAGACTCTCTCCACATCGGCAATTTGGTGCCTATTATGTTACTTGTTCACCTGCAAAGAGCCGGTCATAAACCCATCGCTCTGGTAGGTGGTGCTACCGGCATGGTTGGTGACCCTTCAGGCAAAACACAAGAAAGGCAACTGCTTTCGATTGACGATATCAACCACAACCTCAATTGCCAAAAGGTTCAGCTGGAAAAATTCCTCCGTTTCGATGACTCCAAGAACTCAGCTGAAATCGTAAACAACTACGACTGGTTTAAAGACTGGGGATTCTTGGATTTCATTCGCGAAGTGGGCAAACACATCTCTGTGAATTACATGATGGCGAAAGACTCGGTGAAAAACCGATTGGAAACCGGCATGTCGTTTACTGAATTCTCGTACCAGCTCATCCAAGGCTACGACTTCGTGCATTTGAACCAGAGCAAAGGCGTTAAACTCCAGATGGGCGGCTCAGACCAGTGGGGTAATATCACCACTGGCACAGAGCTCATTCGACGCATGCACGGAGGAGAAGCCTATGCCATCACGGCTCCTTTAGTGAAGAAAGCAGACGGGACCAAATTCGGGAAATCCGAAGGTGGAAACGTATGGCTCGACCCGGCGAAAACCAGCCCGTATAAGTTCTACCAATTCTGGTTAAATACCTCCGATGAAGACGTTGAGAACTTCATTAAAATATACTCGCTCAAAAGCCGAGAAGAATTGGATGCTTTGATTAGCGAACACCATCAAGATCCGGGCAGACGCATGCTGCAACATGCCATTGCCGAAGAACTCACGGCGCGCGTGCATTCGGAAGAAGACCTGGAGAAAGCCAAAGAGGCCAGCTCTGTTCTGTTCGCTAACAATACCGCTGAGCTTTTGAAGACGCTCGACCTGGATACCCTGGAAAGTATCTTTGATGGTGTTCCAAGCTCTGAACTAAGCAAAGCCGAATTAGAGGCAGGCATTCCCATGTTGGAGTTCTTGGCTGATAAAACGGAAGTTTTCCCTTCGCGCGGTGAAGCCAGAAAAATGATACAAGGCGGCGGCGTATCCATCAACAAAGAAAAAGTGGAAAGCGATTCCGGCACGGTTGACGCCAGCTTCTTACTGCAGAACAAATATATTCTAGTTCAGAAAGGTAAAAAGAACCGCCACGTGGTGCAGGTAGGATAGTATTCCACGCCAACATCGTCTGCAAGCCACTCAAAGAATTCATCTTCCTCAGACCTTACTTCTCGGAACGGTATTTCCGATAGCCGATAATAAGCCCGCTCACTAACAAGATGCCCAGTCCCGAATCCAATGGCGTAGGGTTTGGAGGCATAGGTTGCGCAAACAAAGTGCAAGGAATTAGCTGAATAATCAGCAAGAAAAGGAGGTTTTTCATAGTTCATAGTATTGAATTAGGGATAGTAAATCAGTTGGCTATACAGACCTTCAGGCCGCTTACAACGAAGAATATAAAAGGCCGCTTTCGGAAGCTCAGTCAAATCCTGAAAGGCAGTATACTGTTTCAGCATTTGACCCGACATCGAATAGATTTCGGCCGGATGGCCCTGACAAACGTGGCAAGTAGACTGAACACCGCTAGCACTTGTTAATGTTTCTGAATAAGGCGAATTGTATTTCTGGAGGGTAAATAGCGAGGAAAGCTCTTCCCGTATCAGGCGTTGCCCGGGGAAGACAAGCAAACTGTCTTCCCCTGAGATCAAAAGCAGGGTATCCACTCCCCAGCTATGATCCACAAGCAATCGCCCACCCACGACATTCGTCTTTCGCGTTTGAAAGTAAACCGGATCCGCTAAGCTACTCCGGCCCAGCACTGCCAACTCTACTCCATCAAGCTTCCAAAACAAAGGCTGAGAGCCCGGAGGTAAAAAGGCATCTTGTATTCTATCCGCCCGCTCTTTTGCATCTGAATTGAGCCAACAAACAATATGACCAAGCGTATCTTCCTGGTTCAGCAGGTAAACAGAAACCTGACTTGGCTGAGATTTATAAAGCACCTGAGAAGGCGCTAGACTTAGCATGCTGCTATCGAAATCAAAGGCTGTTGTATTGGTGTCTGAAGCAGCTCCCAGCTTTACAAAGAAGGCTTGAAATGGGTGAATCAAACCACGTAGCCCGGCATTTCCAAGTTGCCCGTTATGCGCCAAGTAGCTCGAGCCCGCATCCCGGTATACATAGTAAAATTGATTGAGCTGCCCTCCCATTCTGTTGCGCACCGCATTCCAATCCAAAGAAGCCGCAAAAGGATTTGCTAAAAGATTCCAGCCATCCACCACGGTGCTGTCTGTAAAAGAGGAGGAGTCGATGGGAAAGCCATACGCCAAGCGTCCGTTAGAATAGGACACCTTGGGATTTAATTCGCCAAAAAAGCGGACTACTTTCCCTGAATCGGAAGGACTGAATCGGATGGCATACGCATTGCCCAAACCAAAACTCTGCATACTATCGACTAAAGCAGACCAGCTGCCGGTATGTGCATCCCAGCGAAACACATTCTGCTGCGCACCGCTGTAGTGCATCGTGATTTGCTCATTCCACTGCGAAAGCTTGGCATCAATTGGTGCCCCCAAATAAGCCCAACCTCCAGAAGGTATGCGCATTTCCGTTTGCAGCGTACCGGTAACTTCACCTCCCGATTTCAACAACTGGGCACAACTGGAATCAGTGCATTCCAGTTTCAGCTTGGAATCGCTTAACAAGGATCCTCCAAAGAGGCTTATAGCTTGAACAATTTTTAAGGTGTCTTTGAGCGATATAGTGCAGGCAGGAGTTTTATCGACTTCAATGGATGACCAAGTATGTTCCGCATAGCTCAAGCCAAGTTGATGAATGGATTGATTTCCGGAAAGTCGCAAATTGGCCGTAGGTCCCGGCTCTATGCTGCCCTGATTGGTTTCGATTCCATCTAGCGTTAATTCGGCGTTTGATACATGAAGAATTCCGGACTCCAGCTTCAATACAGAAGGCGAAAACCTGTTTGATTCAACCCGAAGCCTTTGATAAGGCTCTAAGTGGAGCAATACCTGCGCATAACTCGTATCCGGCCATTCCGCAGCAGCGATATAGAGCGTATCATCCAGATCCCGGTACACCAGCACCGCCACCGAATCCAAACTACCTTCAAATGTGGCTCGCTCAGAAACGAGAAGGCTATCCAAAACTTGCAGATTCAGCCCCGACTTCACCCCTTCGCCAGCCAACTGAAGACTGCGGTACGTAGCTTGAGAAATTTGTTGGGCTCCATTCCGTTGGTAAATCACTTTAGACTGAGGACCAAAAAGCAGCGAGTCTGGACTCTGCCGAATGGCCGTTTGTGAGCCACCTAGCAGTCCGGCTTCATGATGAAGAACAAAGGCCCCGTTGATTTTGACCACGCAACCCTGACCGGGGCTTATTCCGATATTCGAATTGGTCATGGTCCAGATGGCCCCTTCAGCAACTTCAAAGATGGCTGAATCGGCTAAGTTGATATTTCCGGAACTGGTTCCTACGCTTGTTCCGGATATCTTCAGGTATTTGAATGGGATACCGTTTCTTATGGTTTGCAGGCTTTGTGCATGGCCACGGTATTCAATACCGCCGCCGCTGATTTCAAATCCGCCAGCTATATCCGGCTTGGTGCCGGTGCCTTCTAAAATGAGCAGCCCACTGCGTTGAATGAGCCAAGTAGACGCATCGCCAATGCTTCTGTTCTCCATGTTTAAGGTATCTTCACCATAGAGCCTGAGCACATGGAGGGTATGGCTGCCACTAATCGCTGAGCTGAATGTCTTTATTCCCGTGCTGCCAGCAATGTCTAAGGTATCGTACGAGCGGGTTCCTCTAATCACTGCGGGTCCAGCCGATTTTATGCTAATTCGTCCGGAATCAATCCGGTAGCTCCCACTGAGCTCAGGAAGGGTAACGCCAACCTTCGCTAACTCTAGCGCACCTCCCGCGAGGTGTAAGCTCCCAAGACCGGAGACCGAAAACGTATCGGCCTCCAGCAGGGAACTATCTGCTACACATAATGTTGCACCGCTACCTAGGCTTAACGACTCACCTAGAGTCAGACGGCTTCCACGTTCCAGCAGCAGCACCGTTCCGTTCCCGCTGAAGCTCCAAGGCTGGTAACTCGACAAAGCGAATCCGTGCTGTACCACAAAGGAATCACCACCACCGAATTGGCTTGGGTGTGTTCCACTGAAGTTAGGAGAGCTCCACCAAGAACTAAGGGCATGTACGGAACCTTGTCCATCATGATAATAGGAAGTCTGGGCTAGGACTGAATTGAAGCCCATTGAAAGGCCCCAAAGCAGCAAAACAAAATGCACTTTTTGGTTCATAGTGTTTCGAAACTCCGAACAGGATTGTCAGGAAAAAAGTGCATTTCTCAATCTGACCATTCTCTAGCGAATCTGTGACCTTCGTTTGTCTTAATGACCAAAAGGATTCTTTTGGCTGAAATTTTCATGACAGAAAAGCCTTTTAAAACTTTTTATCTCTGCAGCCCTTATTGAATGCAAAGAATCACCTTAAATTGCCCTTGTGAAAGCAGAGATCATCACCATAGGAGACGAAATACTAATTGGTCAGATAGTAGACACCAACTCAGCGTGGATGGGCCAACAGCTCAATCCGATTGGAGTTGAAGTAGTTCAAATTAGCTCTATCTCTGATCAGGTGGAGCATATAACCAAAGCCATTGACGAGGCCAGAAGCCGCGCAGACATCATACTAATCACCGGCGGTCTAGGACCCACCAAAGACGATGTGACAAAAAAAACCTTGGCTCAATACTTCAATTCTGAGCTGGCCATGGACCCTATCGCTTTGGAGCACGTTACCCAAATCTTCGCTCGAAGGAAAATTAAAATGCTTGATATCAATGAAGCACAGGCCCTTCTTCCGGTGAAGTGCAAGCCTTTGTATAACCCCATCGGGACGGCACCGGGAATGTGGTTTGAAGACAAAGGACAGGTGATTGTTTCCATGCCGGGCGTGCCGTATGAGATGAAAAAAATGATGAGCGATTTGGTGATCCCTCAACTTTTAGAGCGGTATGAATTTCCGGTAATCCTGCATAAGACCTTTCTCACCAGCGGCATTGGCGAATCCTTCTTGAGCAAACGCATCGCTCATTTGGAAGACAGTTTGCCAAGCCATATCAAACTGGCTTATTTACCCAATTATAGCACAGTAAGGCTTCGCTTTTCAGCCCGCGGACAAGATGCAGGGAAGTTGGAAGCCGAACTTCAAGCCATTGGTTATCGCTTGAAAGAATTGATACCGGAATACCTCTTAGCCGATGAAGACATTCGAATTCAAGAAGTGATAGGCCGCTTACTCACTGAAAAAAAGCTCACAGTAGGCACGGCAGAGAGCTGCACCGGTGGATTTATGGCACATCTCATAACCAGTCAAGCCGGAAGCAGTGCCTATTTTATGGGTTCGGTGATAGCCTACTCCAACAACGTTAAAATGCGCGAATTGGGAGTAGAAGAACGCACTCTGGCAGCGCATGGCGCCGTTAGCAGAGAAACCGTTTTAGAGATGGCGAATGGATTAAGGTCAAAATTCAAAGTAGACTACGCTATTGCCAGCAGCGGTATTGCCGGACCGGGTGGCGGAACTGAATCCAAACCGGTAGGGACTGTTTGGCTGGCCGTAGCCGGACCGGATGGCAGCTTCGCGAAAGATTATCTGCTTTATGGCGAACGCCAGCAAATCATAGAGCGAAGCGCCATGCTCGGACTTGATTTGCTGCGGAAAGCCATTCAAGGGCAGGATATCTAAGCTTTCATTTTGAACAACTCTCGGAAAAGTGCATTTTTGCAGTCCTTTTAACCGTATTAACATTAAGCATGGCTGAGTTTCAATTGATCATGCCCAAAATGGGCGAAAGTATTGCAGAAGCAACGGTAATTCGCTGGCTCAAAGAAGAGGGCGAAGCCATTGAAGCCGATGAATCGGTGTTGGAGATTGCCACAGACAAGGTAGACTCTGAAGTCCCTTCTCCAAAAGGTGGCATCTTAAAGAAGAAACTCTACGGCGAAAACGACGTGGTAAAAGTAGGCGAACCTGTTGCCATCATTGAGTTGGAAGGCGAGGCCGGCGCAGAAGCCGCCCCGGCACCGGCAGCAGAAGCTCCGGTAGCCAATGCCAATCCGGTAGCAGTAGCGGAGAAAATGGTGAGTGAAGCCAAAGAAGCTACAACCACAGCTCCAAGCAACGGCGAAGGTTCCCGTTTCTACTCTCCATTAGTCTTGAATATTGCCCGCACAGAAGGCATTAGCATGACGGAGTTGGAAGCCATCTCCGGAACAGGAAACGAAGGCCGCGTAACAAAAAAAGATATTTTAGCTTACGTTAAGGATAAACAAAACGGCAAAGTAAGCGCCCCGGCAGCTAGCCCTAGCAGCACTCCAGCCGCACCGGTTAGCCAGCCTAAGGTAAGCGAGCCAAGTGCTCCGGCCGTCTCGCTGAATTCAGGTGATGAAATCATTGAGATGGACCGCATGCGTAAGCTTATCGCAGATCACATGGTGATGTCGAAGCGTGTTTCTCCGCATGTTACTTCCTTTGTAGAAGCCGACGTAACCAATTTGGTGTTGTGGCGCGATAAAATCAAAGACAGCTTTGCTAAACGCGAAGGCGAGAAAATTACCTTCACGCCAATCTTTATTGAAGCGGTAACCAAAGCGATCAAAGACTTCCCGATGATCAACGTGTCGGTTGATGGCGATAAAATCATCAAACGCAAAGACATCAACATCGGAATGGCTACGGCCCTACCTAGCGGTAACCTGATTGTTCCGGTAATTAAAAATGCCGATCAAAAGAACTTGTTAGGTCTGACCAAAGACGTGAACAATCTCGCAAACAAAGCCAGAAATAATAAATTGAGCCCGGATGATATCCAAGGCGGAACCTATACCCTCACCAACGTGGGAGGATTTGGTAACGTAATGGGTACGCCAATCATCAACCAACCGCAAGTAGCTATCCTGGCTGTAGGCGCTATTAAAAAGAAACCGGCTGTGATTGAAACACCACAAGGCGATTTGATTGGTATCCGTCACTTTATGTACCTCTCTCACTCTTACGACCACCGCGTGGTAGACGGCGCTTTGGGTGGTATGTTCGTTCGCAGGGTAGCTGATTACCTCGAGCAGTGGGACATCAACCGCGAGATCTAATAAACTAACGTATAGATAAAAGCCCTCTTCGGAGGGCTTTTTTTATACACTAAAAGGCGTATTTTTCCGTTTTAGAACCATGAAACCTAGAGCCTTACTTAGCACCATACTGATCCTTTGTTCCACTGTACTTTTTGCTCAAACCTTACCTGAAGAGAACTTCAGACAAGCCTATTTTCAATGGATTAAACAATTCAATAAACAGGCAGAATCGTATAAGAAAGCCGGAATCCAGACAGTATCAAAAACCTCTTCAAAGCTCGATGAAGATTCCGTGTTGGTTAGATCAAAGATGAGTAGCCGTATCGAATTAGACACCCTTGGACGCATTATGCTCTACCAAGACTTTTGGAGACGCGGACGGATCGCAAATGAACTACGAACAAGTTACGATAACCAAAACCGAATCAAAACCATTCAATTCGGAACGGGAAAAAGAAAGACCGTTTATACGTATGAATATTACAACGATAGTCTAATCGCTGCTATCAAGGGACAAACCAAACGCGATGCATTCATCTATAAATACACCTATAATTCGAAGCTGGAACTTACTGAGTTGGCGTTTCACAAGAATGCCAAGCAAGTAAAACGCATAGAATACAGCTATTATGAAAACGGATCCAAAAAGGAAACCAAGGTATTTGACAAACGAAACAAACTGAAACAAACGTACAGCTATGCCTGTGGCATTGAAGAAAGCGTGAAAAACAAGAAAGATGATACCTCCTATGTTTGTTCAAATACAACCGATTTACCCGACGGCTCTAAGCAAAGTGTGACAGAGACTATTGACGACAAAGGCAGGGTGACCCGAACTGTCTTTACTTACAACGAAAAGACTTTCTATTCCAAATACGAGCGGTATAACCACAAAAATCAGCTCGAATCATGTAGCGAAAGCATAAAACGAGACGACTTCTTTTTCAGCACTTACACCGTTTACAAAAAAGGGAAAAAGAAGTATTCCAGCACCAGCTATTCCGCTTACGATTCATTTGAAAATAGAGTTAGCGTGACCAAAATGAATGATGGAACATTCCGCAGTTCCTATAGCTCCTATGCTTATTTCTGATATCGCTAGAAAAAAATAAATCCCCTTTTCCAACCTTTCCCCGCATTGAGGCGTTTTATATATAACAAGCCTTATTCTTTGATTTAATTGTTCAAGTTGTGGGAATTAAAAACTCTTGGTTATCCAACGATGAGACTTCCCTGATACAAGCCTGTATCCAGGGCAACAGAGCAGCTCAACAGAAGCTCTTCGAAGTCTACTCACCCAAAATGCTGGGTGTCGCCTTCCGCTATGCCAACTCCAGAGAAGAGGCAGAAGATATGTTGCAGGAGGGTTTTATCCGCATCTTTCAAAAACTGAACACCTTTCGCTTTCAAGGCTCTTTTGAAGGCTGGATTCGAAGAATTATTGTCAATACCGCCATCAACCACATTCGCAAGTATCAAAACCTAAAATACGAGTGTGAAATAGACGAAGCTTACTATATTCCTGCAGCGAGTTCGGATGCTATTGCGTCCATGTATACGCGTGAGGTAATACAACTATTGCATGACCTACCGCTGGGATATAGAACTGTGCTTAACTTGTATGCCATTGAAGGGTACTCTCACCGCGAAATCGGGGAGATGCTGGGCATCGAAGAAAGCTCTTCCCGTTCCCAGTATACCCGTGCAAAATCCTTACTTCAAAAGCGATTACAGAAACTGGAAGAATACGGTATAGCTGAAAATGACAAGGCTTCACATCAATAGGACACTCGAAGAAGAATTAGCCCGCAAGGCTGAAGATTTCCGTGTTGAGCCTAGCCAAGGACTCTGGGAGTCTGTGGCATCTCAGTTGCCTGCCAAAAAACCCTTTCCTCTTAAACAACTCATTCTAGGCTCAGCTATAGCCGGTATCGTTGCGCTCAGCTTCTTCTTACCGAGCAGAGAAAGCAGTAAAGCTGACCAAATCCAAAACATAGAAAGGATAACGTCACGCAAGGAATCCACCGCATCAAATACTTCAGGCCCCGTTGCAAAACGTGAAGTGGCTATCATTCAAACAGCACCAAATACTGTTAATCCGGTAGAAGAAACAGTACATTCAGGCTTCGTTTCAACCTGGCAAAACTCCGCGCCATCGCTATCCAATTTAACAAGTCAAATTCAATACCCGGAAGATAAACTCAGTGTGAGTAAGCCTATCACTTTCCAAGCAGAAAGTCCTCTTTTAACTCAAGCAAGAAAACGGACTTGGTTTAACCGAGATGGCCTGAACCTCGTAGTAAGTGCCAGTCTCGATAACAGCTACCGCAGCATGATAGCAAAAAACGACCTGTCTGCAGAGGTGGTTAACCGCAGAGAATCGAGCGATAGGATGTTAACCGGTTACCGTATTGGTGCTGATCTTCGGTATTATGTTACCAATACCTTCTCCATTAGCTTAGGGATGCATTATGGTGTTTGGGGTGAAAATCTCGGCATCACCAGCGGTATTCATACGCCTTACTACGACTCCCTCGGCAGAGCCCATGGCATCAATCCTTCAGAAATGTACCGTCCGGGCGCCACGCAGCGATACGACAATGAGTACCGATACCTTGAGATTCCCATCATGTTCTTTACAGAGAAACCTATTGGGGCCAACCTCAGCTTAGGTGCAGGCTTGGGTATTTCAGCCGTATACAACGACGCCCGCGCTTGCCTGAACTACAATTACAACATGAGCCATTATGTGAAGGAGACAAAGAACTTCAGAACCTGGAATTCTAACCTGATGGCATCGATGCAACTCCGATTCCAAAGCAGCGAAAAGTTGAGCATCATGGGTGGGCCAAGCATTAAATATGGCTTCTTCTCCACCTTTACAGATTCCTATCCCGTTAGGCAGCATCAATATGCCATTTCATGGAACGTTGGACTCCAATGGAAACTTTTCCAGCCTAAAGGACTTCGCAGATTGCAGTAGCTTGTATTGCTTCGAGGAAGCAAAGCCGATGTGAACCAAGTATACCTTTCCGTTTCAGGGCATCGCTGTTATGAACATACGATTGACTCCCAAAAAAATGAAGGCCCTATTTTCTTTACCACATCTTATAAACAGGACAGGCTGCTCCGACTAATTTACCTACCTTTGTATCCCGTATACGCACAGCGGCATCATGTCTAAAACAAAATATGTCTTCGTAACGGGCGGGGTAACATCGTCCCTCGGAAAAGGAATCATTTCAGCCTCTTTGGCCAAACTACTTCAGGCTAGAGGATACTCAGTAGCCATTCAAAAATTTGATCCATACATTAACGTGGATCCGGGTACCATGAACCCTTATGAACACGGAGAATGCTACGTAACCGATGATGGAGCGGAGACCGATTTGGACCTTGGCCATTATGAGCGTTTCTTGAATATCCCTACTTCGCAAGCCAATAACATCACCACCGGTAGAATCTACCAAGCCGTGATTGAACGTGAGCGCGAAGGCGGCTACTTGGGCAAAACCGTTCAGGTTGTGCCGCATATCACCGACGAAATTAAACACCGTATAACCCTTTTAGGGCAAAACGAAGAGTACGATATCATCATCACTGAATTAGGCGGAACCGTAGGTGATATCGAGTCATTGCCATTTGTGGAAGCCGTAAGACAGATCATCTGGGAAAAAGAAGACCAAGAGACCTGTGTGATCCACCTTACATTGGTGCCTTACTTGGCTGCAGCCAAAGAACTTAAAACAAAACCTACCCAGCACTCGGTAAAAACCATGTTGGAATACGGTGTTCAGCCCGATGTATTGGTTTGCCGTACGGAGCATGATTTAGGCAACGACCTTAGAAAGAAAATAGCCCTCTTCTGCAATGTAAAGGCCAATGCTGTAATTGAAAGCATCGACGTAGAAACCATTTACGATGTGCCGCTGAAAATGCAGCGCGAGAAATTGGATAAAGTGGTATTGAATCACCTTAAACTATCCAGTAAAGTGGAACCTGACTTGGAAGGCTGGAAAGATTTCCTCTGGAAATTGAAGAACCCTACTTCTGAACTGAATATCGGATTGGTAGGTAAATACGTGGAGCTCCCTGATGCCTACAAATCTATCGCTGAAGGCTTTATCCATGCCGGTGCAACCAATGAAGCCAAGGTTAAACTCCACTATATCCACTCTGAGCTTATCTCCGATGAGAACGTTCAAAAGAAATTAGGACACCTAGACGGTATCTTGGTTGCTCCAGGTTTTGGAGAGCGTGGTATTGAAGGAAAAATTGCCACCATCAAATATGCGCGCGAAAACAAAGTTCCGTTCTTTGGAATATGTTTAGGTATGCAATGCGCTGTGGTAGAGTTTGCCCGCAACGTTCTCCATTTGGAAGATGCGAGCTCCACGGAGATGAATCCGAATACCTCCAATCCGGTGATTGCCATGATGGAGTCGCAGAAAAGCATCACTAAAAAAGGCGGCACCATGCGTTTAGGTGCTTATCCTTGCACACTCAGTAAAGGCAGCAAGGCTTACGCGGCTTATGGTAAAACAAAAATCTCTGAACGTCACCGCCACCGCTTCGAGTTCAACAATGCGTATTTAGAAGCCTTTGAAAAGGCGGGGATGAAATGTTCAGGCGTGAACCCTGATTCCGGTCTGGTGGAGATTGTAGAAGTAGAAGACCATCCTTGGTTCGTGGGTGTACAGTTTCACCCGGAATACAAAAGCACCGTAGAGAATCCTCACCCGCTATTTGTTCGTTTTGTGAAGGCAGCCATAGAAAACGCCAAAGCAAAAGTGTAATACCGGTATACCGAATTCCGAGGGGCTCAGGCCCCTTTTTTTATGCCCTGAACTTAATCGTTTAAGCTTTGAATTTCATTTACACGGTTCGCATCCAACTTCAGCAAGGTGAAAAGCAAAATGGTAAAACCAATGAGCGAAGAACCCCCGTAGCTAAAGAAGGGCAAGGGAATTCCGATTACCGGAACGAGTCCGATGGTCATCCCGATATTGATGGTAAAGTGAATAAAAAAGATGCAGGCTACGCTGTAAGCGAAAATCCGGCTGAACTTGTTCTTTTGCCTCTCAGCAATAATCACCAAGCGAATCATCAGCAACACAAAAGCCAAGACAACCCCGGCACTCCCCACAAAACCAAACTCCTCCCCGATGGTGCAGAAGATAAAGTCGGTAGATTGCTCCGGTACGAAGTCGTATTTCGTTTGCGTACCGTCCAAATAACCTTGCCCAAAGAAGCCTCCGGAACCAATGGCAATTTTCGACTGCCTGATATTCCAATCATCGCCTCCTTTACCTAACAGCACATCAATCCTAGAACGCTGGTGAGGCTGCAAAACATCATTGTATACATACTCTACAGAGAACACATAGCCAATCGCCAATACGCAGGCTGCTACAACGATTAATATCGCCATCCTATTGGATCTTAAGAAGAAAGCGAAAAGTGCTCCTATGGCGGCTAAAATGTAGGCTAAAAGGAATTTATCGACCAGCAGTGTTAAAATGAATAAGACAATCGCTAGAATCACCATCACAATCAAGTAAGACGGCAAACCTTCGCGGTAGAGCACCATAAAGAAGGCAAAGAAAACCATTGCACTTCCGGTATCATTCTGAAGCAAGACCACTAGCATCGGTAAAACCACAATCCCTATTGCAATCAGCTTGGTCTTCCACGCTTTGAAATTCACCTCGTAAGAGCTCAGGTATTTGGCTAAGGCTAAGGCCGTTCCGTATTTGGCAATTTCCACCGGTTGAAACTTAAAGCTTCCCAAGGCAAACCAAGCCTTCGCTCCTTTGGTTTCATCGCCAAGAAAAATTACGCTGACGCACAGCAGTATGCCAATCGCATAGAAAACATAGCCAAAAGCAGAGTAAAACTTGGCGTCAATAACCAGCAAGAGCAAACCAATGAATGTGGCGACTCCAATAAAAATAAGCTGTCGACCGGAATTGAGTCGGGTATCAAAAATATTGGGAAACTCCGGATCATAGACCGCCGAGAAAATGGCCAACCAGCCAAACAAGACCATCCCTAAGAAAAGGAAGATCGTGAGCCAATCCAGGCCGCCTGATTCGAAGGCTTCTTTAGTGCGTGGATTGTACGCCATTGTTTGTTGGGCTTGGGTTAATCAAATTACTATTGAGCATGCGGTCTTCAAGGTACTTGCGCTTTATTTCACGCTCAGGGAACAGGTAGCGTTCCATCATTAAGCTAGCGATTGGCGCAGCCCATGTGGAACCAAATCCGCTGTTCTCTACCACCACAGCAATGGCAATTTTCGGGTTGTCTTTTGGTGCAAAAGCCATAAATATGGAATGGTCTTTACCGTGCGGGTTCTGTGCCGTACCTGTTTTTCCGCAAACTTCCACACTGTCTATCTGTGCCACGCGAGCCGTACCACTCTTCACTACATCGGCTAAGCCTTCCACAACCACCGGAAAGTAGATGGAGTCTACAGAGCAACGCTTCTTCTCAAACTGGCGGGTTTCTCCACCTTTTTTACCGATGTATTTGAGCACGTGAGGGGTAATAAAAAATCCGCGGTTAGCGATGATAGCCATCACATTGGCCATCTGAAGCGGGGTAACCCCAAGCTCTCCTTGCCCGATAGACAGGGATATAATGGTAGAACCTTTCCAACCTCCCTTTCCGTAAATTTTATTGTAGTAGTCTGAAGTCTTTAAGATTCCCTTCGCTTCTCCGTATAAGTCGATTCCCAGCTTGGTTCCAATACCAAAACTCTGCATGTGGCGGTACCAATTCTGGTAAGCCTCCTCAAAGGTTTTGAATTTCTTTTGGTCTACGATGCTTCTGAACACATAACAGAAATACGGGTTACAGCTGTGCATCAAAGCAGGCCTCAAGGGGAGTGGAGAAACGTGCCCGTGAGAGCACTTCACTGTATGCCCTCCTACTCGGTATCCTCCTCCACAATGGTATTGCGTTTCCGGTCTAAGCACCCCTTCTTGCTGCGCCACCAAAGCTTCTATGGCCTTGAAAATGGAACCTGGCGGATAGGGTGCATTCAGCGGACGGTTAAACAAAGGTTTCATGGGGTCTTTGAGCAAGGCCATGTAGTTGTCGCCTCGCTCACGACCAATGAGCATGTTCGGGTCGTAGCCTGGCGAACTAACAAGGGCCAGTATCTCACCCGTGGCAGGCTCAATGGCCACGATGCTGCCAACCTTTCCGTTAATCAAAGACTCGCCGTAGGCTTGTAAGTCGGCATCTAGTGTAGTATAAACGCTTGTGCCTGCAATGGCTGCTGTATCGTAAATGCCTTCAGCGTAGGTGCCTACTGTTCGGTTATGAACGTCGACAATAATTTTCTTCACCCCTTTGGTACCGCGAAGAATCTCTTCGTAGCTTTTTTCGATACCGGATTTACCCATGTATTCCCCTTGGCGGTAATAGCCTTCAGAAGCAGCGATATCATTGTTTGTCACTTCGCCGATGCTACCTAAAACGTGCGCCGCACTTTGGGTTTTATAGCGACGGTCTGTGCGCAGTTCAGCAAAAAAACCGGGAAAGTCGAAAAGGCGTTCTTGGAAAAGCGCGAAGGTTCGTTGTGAAATCTGCTTTTCGAAAACACTTGGTCTTTGGGGTGTTTTCATCGCCCGTTCCATGCGAATACGAAAACCGGCCGTATCAATGCCCAATAATTTACAAAACGTGAGCGTATCAAAGGGCTTTACCTTCTTCGGCACCACCATCAAATCAAAGGTCGCATCATTGTATACCAGTAATTTTCCGTTCCGGTCGTACATGAGTCCGCGCGCCGGAAACTGTATTTCTTTGTGGAGGTAATTGTCTTCAGCGAAAGCCTTGTAGTCTGCATCCAGCACCTGCATAAAAAACAGTCGGATCACGTAGATCAAGCCAAAAAATGCGAAGGTGATTAAATAAAACCATTGTCTGCGTTTTAAGCCTCTCATAAACGGTCTCCTTTCCTGGTGCGGAAGAACAACAACTGAAAGAGAATAATCAAGGTCAAGGTAACGCTGGCACTCATGATAGCGCTAACTAAGTTACTGAAGAAATAGGTGAGCCTGAAACTCTCAATGAAACTGTACATGATATGGTAAACTAAAATCATGCTGGCGCTGTAAAAAGTGTACCACCTGTATCCTGTATTACCAAAGTTAGGTCGCAACCCAGACTCCTGAATATCAATATTCGCAAAACTCCGAATGTAGTAGATGCGGCTGAACATCATCACTAAGAATGCCGTGCTATTGAAACCGGCAGAATCAGAAAAGATATCCAATATCAGTCCGCCCAAAAACCCCAAGAGCAAACTCGCCCCCGGTTTAAGGTCGAGCGGCAACATAAGGAAAAACAGAATAAGAATGTTAGGCTGTATGAAAGGGTGAATATGCAGTTTACCAATTATAAAAACCTGCAAAATCAACAAGCCTATGAAGCGAATGAGGAGTCCAAAAATTTGACTAGTTGCCATCTTCTTCCTCCTCCCTTTGCTGCTCTAATTGCAAAAGTTCGTCTTTCAATAAATTCTGCACGATATAGACCGAGGTGAGGTTGGCGAAATTGGTAGAAAGCTCCACCTCGATATCGTAAAAATTCCCTCCTTCTTTCAGCTCAACCTCGGCTATGGTTCCAATCACAATATTCTCAGGGAAATTGGTAGAGAAACCGGATGTGAGCACGCGCTGACCCTCAGCTACTTCGGCAAAGCGGTTAATCTGCGTAAGTTGTGCTCTTCTCACGCTTGTGGCATCCCAGCTCAAGGTTCCAAAATAATTCGTGCTATCGATTTTGGGTGAAATCTTTAGGTTCCGATTCAAGACGCTCATAACCGTGCAGTAGTGATCGGATACGTGGATGACCACACCTACAACACCCTGATCGCAGATAACACCTTGATGCCTTTTAACACCATGCAGGGCTCCCCTATTCAGGGTTATGTAATTGTATTTTTTATCGATTGAATTGTTGACCACCTTGGCCGGTATATAAGTATATTGCTGTTTGTACACACTGTCATTGACCTGCACGGCTGTGATGGTGTCTACATAATAGCTCGACCGTAAGATGCTTTTCAGCTCGGCGTTCTCTGTTCTGAGTCTTTCGTTTTCTTGGGCCAGGTTAAAGAAAGACCTCACTTGACTTACCCCATCGTAAACAGTGCCGGTAACGGTATTGGAGGCATTCAAAAAGGAAGCCCGCTGGTAGTTGTTATTGCTAACCAGGATACTCAGAGAGAGAACAAAAAGGAACAGGAAAAGAAAGAATACGTAGAATCGCTGGAAAAAAAGAATCAGGTTACGCATTTTCTATCCTCATCACGTCATCAGGAATTTGAAATTATCGATGTTTTTGAGGGCGATACCGGTACCGCGTACTACGGCACGCAGAGGATCATCCGCTACATAAACAGGGAGTTTAGTTTTGGTAGAGATACGTTTATCGAGGCCACGCAGCAAGGCACCACCACCGGTGAGGTATAAACCGGTTTGGTAAATATCAGCCGACAATTCCGGCGGAGTCAATTCGAGGGCTCTCAGAATCGCTTCTTCGATTTTAGAGATGGACTTATCCAAGGCCAAGGCAATCTCAGAGTAGGATACGGTAATCTGTTTTGGAATACCTGTCATCAAGTCTCTACCGTTCACGGCAAAATCATCCGGCGGATTATCCAATTCAGGCAAAGCGGCTCCAACTTCAATTTTTATACGTTCCGCTGAACGCTCACCGATCAGTAGGTTATGCTGACGGCGCATGTATTCTAAAATATCCAAGGTAAACTCATCACCGGCTACGCGGATAGACTCATCGCACACGATACCGCCTAGAGCTATTACGGCGATTTCAGTGGTACCACCCCCGATATCGATGATCATGTTACCCATTGGTTCGCTTACGTCAATACCGATACCAATGGCCGCAGCCATAGGCTCGTGAATAAGGTATACTTCTTTACTGCCCGCACGCTCTGCCGAATCACGTACCGCACGTTTTTCCACTTCGGTAATGCCGGAAGGAATACAAATTACCATTCGCAACTGTGGAGAGAAGAGACGTTTGCCCGGGTTGATCATGCGAATCATACCCCGAATCATTTGCTCTGCTGCGTTAAAATCGGCAATTACACCATCTTTCAGCGGACGAATCGTTTTGATGTCTTCGTGCACCTTACCGTGCATCTGCATGGCTTGGTGTCCGATAGCGATAACCTGATTGGTCGTTCTGTTAATAGCGATAATGGATGGCTGGTCAACCACCACTTTATCTTTGTGTATAATCAGGGTGTTGGCTGTACCTAAGTCGATTGCCAATTCCTGAACTAAAAAATTAAAAATTCCCATTATCTGATACCCCGAAAAAATGCCTCACGTTAATTTCCGCAAATTACCAATAGTTTGCAGTTTTCGGGAATTAGGCCGAAAATATTTGCAATTTTTAAAAAGGAATGCTTGATATAAAAAATGCCGGGACATTTCTGAACCGGCATCTCGCTATTTCTTTTGTGTTTCTAGTGTCTGAAATGACGTTGTTTGGTCATGACCATCGCTAGATTATGCGCTTTGCAATAGTTGATGGAATCTTCATCGCGAATTGATCCCCCCGGCTGGATGAATGCTGTAATACCGGCTTCATGGCCCAGTTTTACACAATCATCAAATGGGAAGAACGCATCGGAAGCCATCACTGCTCCGTGCAAATCGAATTTGAATTGCTTGGCCTTCTCAATGGCGTGACGCAGCGCATCTACTCTAGACGTTTGACCGCAGCCTTTTCCTACCAGCTGCTTGTTCTTCACCAAAGCAATGGCATTCGATTTCAAATGCTTGCATACAATGTTCGCGAAATCGAGGTCGCTGTGCTCTGAATTGCTGCTGTTGCGCGCTCCTACTTCGGTCCATTCGCTGTAATTTCCTTCGTCTTGCGCCTGGAAAAGGGTACCGTTCAAAATGGATTTGAACTGATCCGCTTTCGGATATGGCTTTAACTGACGTAAAAGGATTCTATTTTTCTTACTCTTCAAGATACCCAAGGCCTCTTCGCTAAAAGATGGGGCAATTAATACTTCAAAGAAGATTTCATTGATCGCACCGGCTGTTTCGGCATCGATTTCTTTGTTGCTCACCAATACCCCTCCAAACGCACTTTCCGGATCTCCGGCTAAGGCTGCATCCCAGGTATGCTTCACGGTATCACGTTGAGCGATTCCACATACGTTGGTATGTTTGATAATGGCAAAGGTGCCGGCAGTAAACTCATCGATCAACTGCAAAGCCGCGTCTACGTCTACTAAATTATTGTAGGATAATTCCTTACCGTTCAGCTGCTCTAAGATCTCATCCAAGTTGCCAAAGAAGCCTGAGGCCTGATGCGGGTTTTCACCGTAACGCAAAGAGCGTTCATGGCGCAAAGGGCGGATCAAATCCAAGTTGAAGTAATTGTTGATAGCGATATCGTAGTTCATCACCACGTTAAAAGCTTTCGCTGCAAATGCTTTACGCTCTTCCAAGCTGGTGCTTCCGTTCGAAGCGGCCAATATATCGTGTAATTTGCTGTAATCGGCTTTATCGGCGATCACCACCACATCACGAAAATTCTTGGCTGCCGCCCTGATCATGGAAGGGCCACCGATATCAATTTTTTCGATGATGGCTTTCTCTTCGGATGTCGTAGCTAAGGTTTCTTCAAATGGGTACAAATCCACCATCACCAAGTCGAGCTCCGGGATATTGAATTCGCCCATTTCCTTTATGTCGTTCGCTTCATACCGGCGACCTAAAATTCCGCCAAAAACGCTCGGGTGCAAGGTTTTCACTCGACCACCTAGGATAGAAGGATAGCCAGTTACGGACTCTACGGGGATACACGGGATGCCCAATTTTTCAATGTGAGCCTGCGTTCCGCCGGTTGAATAAATCGCTACGCCTTGGGTATGCAGCAGTTTTACCAATTCGTCCATGCCATCTTTGTAAAACACAGAGATGAGGGCTGATTTTATCTTCTTATCACTCATGATTCTATTACGTTAAGCCTTTCACAGGCAATTCGTGCAGCTAATTGTTCCGCTTTCTTTTTGGAGAAATCTTCACCGCTCCCCATGTTCTCCCCTCCGATGCGCACTTCCATCACATAGGTTTTATGTCGGCCATTAAGTTTTTCTTCTACCATCACAAATTCTACGTCGGTCTTTTGCTTCTGGGTCCATTCAATCAAACGGCTTTTGAAATTCACCTCCACTTGAACCAGTTCGTTCATGTCGAGGTAATTCTTCAATATCTTCTTGATCACCAAATTCTTAGTGAAGTTATACCCTTTATCGAGGTAAATCGCTCCGATTAATGCTTCCAAGGCATTTCCTGCGAGCGAACGCATCACTTGTTTGTTTTTTCCGAGGCCCTTTCCGTATTGGATCAGTTCATCCAGGCCCATTTTTATCGCTAAATCAGCCAGTTTCTCCCGGCTTACAATCTTCGATCTGGTTTCAGTTAAAAACCCTTCCCCTTTGGTGGGGTAGGTCATAAAGAGCATTTCAGCCACCACCAAGTCTAATACAGCATCTCCAAGGTATTCCAATCGCTCATTACTTTGAACGCCGTCTACCTGGATATTGCCGGGATTTACAAAGGAGTTGTGTCTAAATGCCTGCTCATAGAGCGCCATATTGCCCGGCTTAAAGCCCAGCAAAGACTTGAGCCCTTTGAGTTTAGGGTTTTTAGATCGGTATTTGGAAGGGAATAGTTTTGTTAAGAGCGTCGATTTCAAAATCGTACTCCTTAATCTGCTTTTTTGAAGATGACGGATACGTTATGACCGCCAAATCCAAATGTATTGCTCAGAACAGCCCGTACTTCGCGCTTCTGTGCTGTATTGAAGGTGAAGTTCAAATTAGGATCAAATGCCGGATCATCTGTAAAGTGGTTGATGGTAGGCGGAACGGTTTGGTGCTGAATGGCCAGAATCGCCGCAATGGCTTCCACAGCGCCGGCCGCACCCAAAAGGTGACCAGTCATTGATTTGGTGCTGGAGATGTTCAGGTTGTAAGCATGCTCACCAAAAACGGATTTGATGGCTTTTGTTTCGCTTACGTCTCCAAGCGGGGTAGAGGTTCCGTGTACATTGACGTAATCAATGTCTTCCGGCTTCATACCGGCATCCGCCAAGGCGTTTTTCATTACCATGGTGGCACCTAAGCCTTCCGGATGTGGGGCGGTGATGTGGTGTGCGTCTGCACTCATGCCACCCCCAACTACTTCCGCGTAAATTTTTGCGCCACGTGCTTTGGCGTGTTCGTACTCTTCTAAGACTAGGCATGCCGCACCTTCACCCATAACGAAACCGTCGCGGTCAAGGTCGAAAGGTCTCGAAGCGGTTGTGAAATCATCGTTTCGTTCAGACAAGGCTTTCATGGCGTTAAATCCACCCATGGCCGCTTCATTTACGCAGGCTTCAGAACCTCCGGAAACAATAGCGTCTGCCATGCCTAAGCGGATATAATTGAACGCATCTACCAAGGCATTATTCGATGATGCACATGCTGAAACGGTGGTGAAGTTGGGACCTCTGAATCCGTATTTGATGGAAATGTATCCACCGGCGATATCCGAAATCATTTTTGGAATAAAGAAAGGATTGAAACGCGGTGTTCCATCTCCTTTGGCAAAATCCATTGCCTCATCCAAAAAGCTTCGTAATCCGCCAATGCCAGAACCCCAAATTACCCCAACTCGGTCGAGGTTAAGTTTTTCTGATACCAATCCGGAGTCGCCAACAGCCTCTTCAGCTACAGCTAGAGCATAGTGGGTATAAGGGTCCATTTTTCTGGCCTCTTTCCGATCAATGAAATTCAGCGGGTCAAAACCTTTTACCTCACAGGCAAACTGCGTTTTGAACTTGCTGGCATCGAACCTCGTGACCAGATTGGCACCGCTCACTCCATTCGACAAACCATTCCAGTATTCTGAAACGGTATTACCAATTGGAGTAAGCGCACCTAATCCTGTTACTACAACTCTTCTAAGCTGCATTCTATTTACTTAAAAATTACTTCGCGTTTTCTTCGATGTAGGAGATAGCTTGACCAACTGTTCCGATTTTTTCGGCCTGATCATCAGGGATAGCGATGTTGAATTCTTTTTCGAATTCCATGATGAGCTCCACGGTATCCAATGAATCTGCTCCAAGATCGTTTGTGAAGCTAGCTTCAGGAGTTACTTCACTTGCTTCAACACCAAGTTTGTCGATGATGATAGATTGTACTCTAGATGCGATATCTGACATTGTGTTCAATTTTTTGTTGGGTGCAAATAACAGACTTTTGAAAATAAATCCCAAACAAAAAGTTTCCACTCAAAATCTGTTATTTGCAGATAAACACTGACTCCGCGTGAAAAAGAACTCTCTGCTATTTGAACCCGAATTCGATTTCAGTCTCTTTGCCCTAGTTGGGCCACTAAAAGGGTTCCGACTGTGTTGGATCTTAGACCAAAAATTAAACTTGCATTTACATAGACTGGACGATTTAGAGTTAACTTCGAAGCGCGATAAGCAAACCTTGTATTTTCAGCTCTTTGAACACCAACCCGTGAACGAAGAAGAAGAAAACTACCTCAGGTATACCGTTGTTGGGAACAAAACCTCCAATGGTTTTCTTATTCCAGAACAAAAAGTGGTAGACTATTACCTGAAGTTAGAAGGGGAGTTTAGCGAGAAGGATATTGATAGTGTTAAATATACACTATCTTTGATACCGGAACTTCAGCATGTATTTGAAGTAGACCCGGAAACACTTAAATCGAAGAAAAACCTGATACTGTGAGTTATAAAACCCAATTCAACAAAACCAAGATCGTTGCAACAATAGGCCCTGCTACATCTTCGTATGAGATGCTCAAACAAATAATCATGTTGGGAGTGGACGTATGCCGAATCAATGGATCTCACGGCAACCATGAAAATCAACTTGAGATTATTGAAAACGTTCGACGCATCAATGCCGAGCTTCGTTCCAATATCTGTATTCTTTACGACCTTCAAGGTCCTAAGCTCCGAATAGGCGAAGTTGAAAACAATGCAATCGAATTGGTAGCCAACCATGAGCTAGTTCTCACCACAGAAGACTGCATTGGCACAGCCGATAAAATCTTTGTGAGCTACGATGCTTTGGCAAAAGACGTTAAGCCAGGCGAACGCGTGCTATTAGACGATGGCAAACTGGAGCTTGAATTTACTGAAATAATCGACGACAAAACAGTTAGAGCCCGCGTAATTCACGGCGGTAAACTGTCCGGTAAAAAAGGCTTCAACCTGCCACAAAGTAACTTGTCTATTCCGGCCTTAACGGCAAAAGATTTGAGCGATTTAGACTTCGCGCTAGAGCATGAGGTGGAATGGGTTGGCCTCTCCTTTGTTCGGAAGCCGGAAGACATCATCCAGTTAAAAGAAATCATTCAGCGAAGCGGAAGCATCAGTCGCGTAATCGCTAAAATCGAAAAGCCGGAAGCGGTTAAAAACATTGATAGCATCATTGCTGAAACGGATGGCGTAATGGTGGCACGAGGCGACCTGGGTGTGGAACTCCCGATGGAGGAAGTGCCTTTGATTCAAAAAGCGATAGTAAAGAAATGCATTCTCGCTTCGAAGCCGGTTATCATCGCTACCCAAATGATGGAAAGCATGATAACCTCCCCTACTCCTACCCGCGCAGAAGCAAACGACGTAGCCAATGCCGTGTTAGATGGAGCCGATGCCGTAATGCTTTCAGCCGAAACAAGCGTAGGAGCCTATCCGCTCAAAGTGGTAGCGGCGATGGAGAAAATTGTACGAAACGTAGAAAAGAGTGGCGCGGTCTATTACAAAGGACAAAGACCTTCTGAAGAATCACCAACCTTCTTATCTGATGAGGTGTGCTTCACCGCTGTGCGGATGTCGTCTCACTTGAAAGCGAAGGCCATCGTTTCCATGACCAAATCCGGCTATACCGGCTACAAGATTGGCAGCTTCAGACCGGAAGCCAATATCTTCATTTTCACCAACAATCTTCCGCTTCTAAATACCTTGAACCTGGTTTGGGGCGTTCGCGGATTCTACTACGACAAATACAGCTCTACCGATGAAACCTTCAACGACGTACTTGAAATCTTGAAGGAGAATGATTTTGTGGGAACAGGCGACTTGGTTATCAATACAGCCAGTATGCCAATTCATGAAAAAGCCAGAACCAACGCCATCAAGGTGAGCACGGTAAGCTAGACTGATTTTAACCTCTCTGGAAAGCACGGCCACAACCGTGCTTTTTTCACTTATTTAGAAACGTTCTAATCTTCTTATCTTTGTAGCATGCCTGAAGAAATTATCAATCGCGTAGCCCAAAGCGCATTGCAAACCATTAATCTGGAAGAGCTCTATCCGACCGGTGAGCGGAAAGAACTGGACATTAAAGACCAGCTTTTTCAAGGTTTAATACTGCGCGAAAAGGACTTCAGGGAATTTGTCAAAACACACGATTGGACACAATACCAAGATTGCTACGTGGCTGTATTCTGCAGTGCCGATGCCATTGTTCCCACTTGGGCCTATATGCTCCTCGCTTCCAGGTTGGAGCCTTACGCTCGTTTCGTGTTGTTTGGTTCGCTTCAGGAATTAGAGACACACCTATTCCTCCAAGAATTAAAAGCATTTGATGTGGAAAGCTACCGCGATAAACCGGTGGTGGTAAAAGGCTGTTTCGACAAGCCCATACCTACTTCAGCCTACATGGAAATTACCCGTATGCTGGCCCCGGTAGCCAAAAGCATCATGTATGGAGAGCCTTGTTCCACGGTTCCCATCTTCAAGCGAAAATAAAAAAGGGGCTTTCGCCCCTTCCCTATAATCCAATTACTTCATTCACCTTAGTCCGAATGGCTTGCACCCGGTTTTGGGTATCTGCCAAAAGGCCATTGGCTTCGTCGAGTAGTTTGTTAACCCTCGACCTATCTTTCAATCCGGAAGCATTGATGCGTACATTCATGTGAGCCCCTTCTACGGCTGTTTGAATACACAAGGCTCCCACAGCTCCGTCCGTTACGGAATTTTGGTTTCCATTGGCCACCATATCTTCTATCAGACTCAGAGCAGAATGGGCTGTTTTCATTACATGGAAAGGCACTTCGCAGGCATAAACCGTTGCGTCTTCAATCGCTTGGGTTCTGGCTTGCGTCTCTGCCTCATTCGTCTTAGGTAAGGCAAAGGCATCCATAATGCGAGAGAAAGCTCTGGTATCCTCATCCACGGCCTTCAGGAGGCTATCGAGAATGCGCTGCCCTTCGGCTGCTGAATCGCTAAAACGCTCTACCTGATCTTCCCAGCCTCTTTTGTTGGCACTTAGGTTCGCTACCATGGTTCCGAGTGCCACACCCAAAGAACCTACGTAGGCCGATACTGATCCGCCACCCGGAGCCGGACTTTCTGAAGCCGTTTCAAAGGCGAGTTTTTTAGCCGTCATGGAAACCAGACGTTCGTCTTCCAGGTTACGTAGCTGGTATTCAATAATTTTTTTATTCGGGTCGAATGGGGCTAGTTCATCCAATCCCAATGACTTCACTGCGATATGGATGAGTTCTTCCTCGCTCACCCCCAAGGAGCGTTTTTGCATTTTGAGGTAGTGTTTTCCGGCTTCCAACAATGCACTCAACGGAATCAAGCCAACCAATTCAGAACCGGTTACACGCAGGCCACGCGATTGTGCCGATTCACATACCGCATCAAAGGCAGCATGCACAGGGGTAACCTTGTGGTTGGTGAGATTCATGGAGATCTGAGCGATGCCGTACTCTTCAATAAACCATCCAATCGCTTTACACTCCTTCAGCTTGCCCGGAATACGCACCGGATTGCCGTTTTCATCGTTCACTACTTTACCTGTAATCGGGTTACCCTCACGCATCACGCGACCGGCTTCTCTCACATCAAAAGCAACGGAGTTAGCCAAGCGGGTGCTTGTGGTGTTCAGGTTGATATTGTAAGCGATGAGGAAATCGCGTGCACCAATTACGGTAGCTCCGGCGCGGACAGAGAATTCTGCCGGACCGTAATCCGGTGTCCATTTTGGCTCTTTTATCTTTTTGAAAAATCCTTCGTATTCACCGGCGCGGATAACAGAGAGGTTACTGCGCTCTTTATTCGGCTGGGCCTTTTCGTACATGTAGATAGGCAATTTCAATTCCTCACCTACCCGTTTGCCTAGCTTGTGGGCGTATTCCGCCGTCTCTTCCATGCTGATGCCGGAGACGGGTATAAGCGGACAAACATCTGTGGCGCCCATACGCGGGTGTTCGCCGGTATGTTTGCTCATATCGATTAATTCGGAAGCCTTTTTTATAGCTTGGAAAGCAGCTTCGATTACCGGTTCAGGTTCGCCAACGAATGTTACTACGGTACGATTGGTTGCTTTACCCGGATCCACATCCAAGAGTTTCACCCCATCAATTTTTTCAATCTCGGCAGTAATCTGACGGATGACATTCAGATCATTTCCTTCACTGAAATTAGGCACACACTCGATAATCTTTTTCATGTCGTAAACTTTGCGACAAAAATGGCTTGGTGAAAGCGAAAAACAAAAAAGGGCCGGAAAAATTCCGACCCCCAACATGAAAAGGAGCGTTTTACGGCTCAGAACTCCCAGAGGTCATGCTCTAGAATGAAAAGATCATTTTTGACCTCTTCACTTTTAAGCAAAGCCCCGAGGGTATTGTCTTCAAACTCCGGGTAGTATCGAATATCCATATCGCTCACGTTCTGTTCTTTTACGATATAGGAATCGAACATGCGCGCTTGGAAGAAATGGTCCATGCTAATTCGGGCTGCCATGTTTTTATTGAATACTTCAAAGTTGGCAAAGCTTCCTCGGAGGTCGCTGTACTTCATCCAAAATAGCGGCTGTTCTGCCAATTCGACGGACCCATTGGCCACGGTAGGCCGGTAGATAGGGGCAATGGCTGCAATTCGAGGTATCATTCTGCCGTGCACCTTATCAAATATCCAATCTTCTTGTACCCTGATCTTTTGAATTTTCTCAAAATCTAAGATTTCAGGCACCGGTATTGAAATCGTTGGACCATAGGGATCAGTTGGATCGACAACATCGGTATAAAAGGTATCCACGATTAGATCCAATACCCTGCTTTTATCCATGCTATTTTGCATATCGCGGTCTGAGTATACCGGAAAATCTCCACTGAGTGCCAAACCGTATAGGAGTTTCGGTAGACTGTGTTTCGGATGCCGCAGCAGTATGTTCATCTTCTGACGCATATCGATAATCCGATCCATTCTTGTATGGTACGCAACATCAGCCTCTCTCAGATGCGGGTAATCCCAGGCCCTTTGCTTCGGCACCCGAACGCGGGTATAGGGATTCATCTCCGTAACCTCACCCATGGGGTCAAATTCCTCCAGCCAGGAATTGATTTGGGTTGTGTTTTCAGGCACCTCTTGGTAGTCAAAACCTTCTTCAGAGACGATAGTTCCTTGTGCATATAACCGGTTGCCTCCTAGCAGAAGCACTACCAGTACGATTAAAATTTTGCCTTTCATATATTTAGTATTAGCGTGCTGTGATTGAAAAACTGAAAACTCTGTCGCGGTAGCGATCAATTTTGATATTCGAAAATATCAAGCGATACCCCGGACGTATATTCTGTATGGCTGCCTGCAGATTGGAATTCAATGCAGGACCGCTGTTAGAGAAGCTTCCCACCACATTGTTCCGCTGATCTACGAGTAAAACATCCATGGATTGTACCCGCATTTCAAAACCGCGAATTATCAGTTCGCCGAGGTTGGCTACAACGAGACGCTGCAATTTGATTAAGTTCACCGGATAGGACTTTCCATCCTCTAAGCTGCCGAGTCTAATCTGAGCCGGCGGAACGTTTCTCGCTCTGAATTCTTCTTCGTTCATAACATTCCAATTGCCAAAATCATCTTTAGCGGAAACGCGAATCTTAATTTTACCACTTCGGCGCACCCGAGCGTTGTAGGTATCTTGTCCCGTACGCTCCAAGATGCCGTCGCCAACCAGCTCTGCTTTCACATTGGATGGCGCCACACCGGGAACTGTGATAGTAAGTGGATTTGGCGCATCAATAAAGAGCTGTTTGGTATTCTCTACCGAAATATTCGCTCCCCCTTTGAAAACATTGTAGGTTGTCTGAAATGGATATTTGCGCAATGAGTCTGCTTCTCGCACCCAGATTTCACCTTTCACCTCATGTTGTCCAACGGCGCCTGAAGGAACAGTATAGTTGATTTTACCATCTTCGGCCATGTAGCGTTCACCGTTGATGTACACCTCATTCGCTTGGCGCGTGCTGTAGGCTGTTAGGTAAATATCAGCTTGAAACTTATCGCCACTCATCACATACGAAGACTTCGGTACGATGGCAGCTTCCACTTTATCTATCGGGATAGGACTACCCCCGATTTTCTTGAATAAAGCATAAAGTACATCGTAGGTGGTATTTTTATTATCGTTCTGGAGCTTACCCATCATGGCCACAACTGCGGCAAGTGGACTGTGTTCAAAGTGAAAGGATTCCCAACTTTGTTCGCCATAATCTTCTGCGGATAAATCGCTCAAGATATTCTTTCTGTCTTGCGGGTCTAGCAGTTCCAACATGGCTATTCGGGTCTGATTGATTTTGTCTTTGAGTTCTTTGCCTTTGCCTTCGTTAATGAGGAAATTGGCATGCTTCTCCATGTCGTCTTTACCCTTCAGTTCAGCTGGCTTTCCATTTTCGTCAAGTTCTCTTCCACCGGTTTGTTCAATCAACAGGTTTTTGAGGTTCTCTACATACAGATTAAACTCTTCGGATAGCTTTTTTACTTGTTTCGCTTTGCGGAAATGTTCTCTGGTCAGATCAGGCTGTGTTTCCATCTGCTTTTGAAAAGCGAGCATGATTTCACCGTTTTTGGCATCCATATTCTGCCCGGTCTTTTCAATGCTTTGTTCCATTAGAAAAAATGCCCTGAGAATTTCTGCCGACACATTTAGGGCTAACATGGCAGTCAAGACGAGATACATCATATTGATCATCTTCTGTCTTGGAGACGTTTTATTTCCACTCATAACACAAAAGAATTAGGGGTTAGTAGAGTAAACGTTATGCCATGTACTAGAGTGATTTATAGGTTGGTATAGGAATAACGTCAGCTCAAGATAGCTTAGTATCAGGCTAAAAAAAAAGCCCCGGAAAATCCGAGGCTTTTTAATATCAGTATACAGTTGATTAGTATTCCCAAAGGTCGTGCTCCGTTATGAAGAGTTCATTTCTGATTTCTTCAGCCCTAAGCAAAAGTGCTAGACCATCGTTTTCATACTCCGGAAAATCCTTCAAGCGGTAATCGTATTCGTTTGACTCTTTGTAAATATAGGAGTCGAACATTCTCTTTTCCCACCAGTGGTCGTATGAAATTCGGGATGCATCATTCTTACGGTTAAAGATTTCCCAGTTGATCATCACATTCCGTAGTTCAGGATAATAAATCCAGAACAAAGCTTGCTCATTCAATTCGATACCACCCGCAATTGGTTTAAAAACCGGTGCTATAGCGATGATACGAGCGAAGAAAACGGAATGTTTTTTATCAAAGATCCAGTCTTCCATTACAAAGAACTTCTTGATTTTTTCAGGATCATAGTCTGTTGTAATAACCGTATCAATCAAATCATAAGGATCGTCCGGGTTTTCTGGATTGATGATCTGCTGGTTTTCTCTGATTACACCCAATTCACTCACCTCTTCCGGTGTGTAAATGGAAATCAAAGAATCACTGCGGTAAGGCGTCAAGATTCCGTCGTTAACCGCCTTGTAAACCATCCGGCCGAAATGGCTCTTAGGCCAGTTCATTACCAGGTTTTGCTTTACGCGGGTATCTACCACTCTCCAGATACGCTTCTGATACGATACATCTGCTTCTCTGAGGTATGGATATGGAACAACTTTACGCTGTTTCACAGCAGCCTTCTCATAAGTCCAGTCTTCAAAAATTGTAGCGTCGTAATTAGGTTGTGCTATAGCAGCACCTCCCAATAAAGCTACAAGCATGAACGAAAAGATCCTTAATGTTTTCATTTTATCTAACTGTAATTACGAGCGGAGACAACGGACGAACACCGTCTGGGCCTTGAGCTCGAATGTTATCAATAATAATCCTGTCGCCGGTACGTGCACGAGCCATTAAAGCTTTTGCCTGGCCTGGCAACGCAGTACCTTGTCCATTGATAGGTACAGCATCTCCTCTTTTCGGAGCGTATACAAAAATGTAGTCAACGATTTTGTAGTTCACACCTTCGTAAGCGAAACCTTCACCCAGTGTTCCGTAAACACCACCTTGCGCTTTTACAGCACCTGCTGAATGCGTACCACTTTCAAGGGTACCCAAACGAGCTTCTGGCTTAGGTATAGAACGAATACGGAAAGGCATGTTGTATGATTTCGTTTTGCCGTCAACGGTCACGGTAGCAACGATCTTACAATCGCCTCTTTTCGTCACTTTGGCAACATAACGTCCGGCACCTTTATTGATCAAAGTTCCGGCACCTTGCAACGATGCTTTCACGTCGTTCGGGTTAGCACCTGGTACCGCGATGGTAATAGGGTTCTCTAAACCGATGTACAATACGTTCATTTTGTCTGCTGAGATCGATGCCTCACCTTTAAACACGGAATACGTAGACTCAAAGTTATAAGGCTTCTCACCGTCTTTGCTTTTTACCAAAATGTGACCGTTCACTTTAAATTCACCGGCAGAGTTAGGGGTAGTTTCATATTTCACTACACCATTCTCCATTTGGTATTCTTGACCATTGATAACAACCTTATTTTGTTGTTTTGAATCGTAAGCCGTCAAGATTACATCAGCGGTAAACTTTTCACCTAAGGCAACAGCTGATTTGTCTGGAATAAACTTCGCAACCAACATATCAAAAGATACGTCTTCAGCTGTAATACCGGAGAACAAGGAAGTCAATACTTCCGCATTGGTGTTCTTCGCGTCGTTTTGAATTTTGGTTAACAAGGTAACAACCGCTGCTTGAGGTGAATGCTCGAACAATTCACTTTCCCAAGTTTGGGTACTTCCTTCCGGTGCATTGGCTTTCAAATCTGTTTGCTCTTCGATGCGTTTTGCATCATTAGCCAGTGGTTTGAATGGCTTAAGCACACCCAAGAGCTCTTCTCTTGTTTTGTTAACTTTTTCTCTTAATTCCTTGCCTTTACCTGGTCCTTCAGGCGAAATCATCATAAAAGCATGGATTTCAATATCCGATTTTGAAACAAGCTGTCCGTCAGGTTCGCGAATTTTCTCCGGCTCGGTAACTTTACCACCGTGAGTTACAATTTCTTGCTTTAAATCTTCAACGTATTTCACGAATTCATCCGTGATTTTTTGTGCCTTTTGAGCTTGTTCGTAGAAAGGTCTTGTTTTTTCTGGTTGGTTCTTTAATTGCTTTTCAAAGTTGCGCATTAAGTCGTTGTTCTTGGCATCGATGTTCGAGCCAGCCTTAACCATACTTTGTTCAACCAGGTAAAATGCCTTTAAGATCTCCGCAGACACGTTCAACGCGAGCATCGCCGTTAGTACGAGATACATCATGTTGATCATCTTCTGCCGTGGAGAGACTTTACCTCCTCCTGCCATAATTTTACTCCTTTACTTTTAAGGTTAATGAATGTTAGAATAAAAATTAAGCTTTAGCGCCACCCATTGCTGACAACATGTTGCCATAGATAGCATTCAGGCTGGAGATATTGCGAGAAAGTTTTCCAATCTCGGTATTGATAGACTCCATTTGCTCTTGGTACGCTTTTGTACCTTCAGAAATTGAAGCCAAAGAATTCATGGCATCAATTGCTTTGTTGTAAGAAGCCGTAACACCTTCCAAGTTTTTAGAAGCCTTTTGTACGTTTTCAGTGTATTCGTTAGTCGCAACAGAAGCGCTAGCTAAGTTAGACATGCCTTTAACATTGTCGCTCAAGCTCTGCAAGCCAGTACCTAAGCTGGAAATCAATTCAGGACCAACTTTAGCCTCTACCAACATTTGATCTAATTGTTGTGAAATGCTGCCTTTACTTGAATCTTTTGCACTTTTCTTCTCATCTGGCTCCATACCTGCTAATTCAGGGTAAACAAGAGACCAGTCAACTTCTTGGTGAATTGGTTCAAAAGCAGAAATAACAAAGATTACAGCCTCTGTACCCATACCAAGGATGAGCATCTCATTTGCAAAAGGCCAGTGCATAATTTTAAATAGGGCTCCTACGATTACGACAGCCGCACCAAGTCCGTAGGCCATTGACATGATTTTCTTGCCCGCTTTACTTTCAAAAAAGTTTGCCATGTGTGAAATTTTTAAAGATTGGGTTAGTAAAAATTAAAAATATGTGAAATTGTGTTGTTTACGCATTAAGGTTCACGGTCTTTGTTGGAACGTCCCATATAAGACATTACACAACGGAATCCGATGAATGACTTAGCTGTATCCTGATACTCGTAAGTACGTGTACCATTTTGGATATAGTAAGCGATGTCTTTCCAAGAACCACCGCGAATCACTTTTCTTCTCATTGTATACGGAAGATCCGGGTTAGGGCGGCTCAGGTATTTATCTTCTTGAGGATAGATATTCGCGTCGAATTGGTAATCAGAGTTTAAGTCGTCTGTGAAAACGTGCGACTCATCCGCATACGCAGAGATCGTCCACTCTGCAACGTTACCAGCCATGCCGTACAAGCCATAGTCGTTAGGAAAGTAAGAATACGCTCTTACCGGATATACACCCCCGTCTGCTTGGTAATCACCGCGACCTGGTTTAAAGTTCGCTAAGAAACACCCTTTACTGTTACGGGTATACGGACCACCCCATGTGTACATTGATCCATCACGGCCACCGCGAGCTGCATATTCCCACTCATACTCCGTAGGAAGACGGAATGGGTTTACAATCGGCTCATCGATAGATTCGTAGTATTCGTTCAGGTGACCGGTTCTCCAGGCTGTAAAAGCACGTGCTTGATCCCAGTTAACACCTACAACAGGGTAGTTATCATATTTCGGATGCCAGAAGTACATCTGCGTCATCGGCTCATTGAACGAGTAAGCGTAATCACGAACGAAGGTTAGGGTGTCCGGGTAGATACGTACGGCTTCGCGGCGAATAAACTGACCACGGTCTGCGTCTCTGTCTGCAAAGGCTGCAGCTTTGATATCAATCCACTCGTAGTAGTAAACCAGTTTACGGGTGTCAATAGCGCGTTTTTTGTAGTAGCGCTCGCTTTCCTTTAACATGATTGGGCCCAAGGCGTCTTCTAGGTTTTCCTTTTCATCCGGATCACCCCATGGAATCTCTTCCTCGTAGTTGATGTGCATGTCGCCATACTCATCTTCTTGGATGTAAGGTTCCGTTAGGAGGTAACGCGCCATGGAGTCTATTACGTGATTTACAAACTGACGGTATTCGTTGTTTGTAATCTCGGTATCATCCATGTAGAATGCGGTAACCGTAATTTGCTTGTTAGGAGCAATATGTGTTTGAAAAACATCATTGTCCGCCTGGCCGGCATGGAAGGTTCCTGTTGGTACATAGACAGTACCCAGCGGCTGGGGATGAAACCATGGTCTCCTTCCCTGCACACCCACAAGTTCCCCTCTGTCGCTGTTCAGCCCACATCCGAACAACGTCATTCCGGTAATAATCAACAGTGCACTTTTTATATTTTTCATATCAAGTCAATATGAATTGAATTTACAAGTTTATACAATTCAGCTAAACATGCAACGAATAGCCTTTAATTAATTGGTATAACGAAACATTTTTCCGCATTAGTATATATCGCCCGTGAAATCAGGGCTTAATAGCTGTAGCCCTCCAGGTACCTTACATTGTAACGTGGCTTTGGAGAATACGGTGGACGTTCAAATGAAAGATCAAAGCAATAGCTCAAGAAAATCTCATGCGTCCCGGCTTTGGTGTATCTCAAGGTATTTGCACTCAGTGCATTGAAATCATATGAGTAGCCCGCATACAGGTTATTCTTTATATAGTAACCAAGCATCAGGTAAATCGCATCACCGGAACGCAGTCCGGCACCCACAATTAGTTTCTGACCCATTCTGGCTCTTGCGCTCAAGTCAACCTGTACACCTGCTCCTCCCAATGTTCTTACCAAAACAGATGGAAGCAAGGATATACTGCCCAAGTTATGCTCTGAGCCCGCCAAGAAGTGTATGTAGCGATCGGTTGAAAAACTAAATGCACCTGCGGATGTAATCACCGGAGCAGTGAGATGTGCCATGGATATACCAGAATAAAATCCATCAAATAAGGATTGGTTGCTGTAGTAAATACCGGCTCCCACATCGAATGTCCCTTGACTTACCTTTACAGCAGGAATTAAAGGATCATTTGGGTTGATGGGCTTATACTTTGTACCATCCTGCGTCAAATTAATCATACCGAAATCCATACCGATGGACAATGTCTGATCGAAGGTATACCCTCTAGCGTTATCGGATGGCAAGCGACGACCAAAACCGTGTTTGTACGCCACAGAACCTCTCAGGTAAAGGGTGTTGATGTAACCAATCTTATCGTTAATAGCTACAAAACCTAACCCGAGATTTCTATTCTTCAAGATTGGAGCTGTAATGCTAATGGTCTGGGTGGTTGGGTTCACGCCCGGGTTTGTTGCCGTGCTGTTCCCAAGGTCAAACCCAGAAGGGTCTTGAGCCGACTGCCCTAACCACTGCGTATGCGACAAGCCATTGATACAAATCGCGTCTTTCTCCCCAGCGGTAGCCGGGTTGTACGCCAACTTGTTCAGCATGTAATGCGTATAGTAGGGAGCGAACTGCCCATAAGATTGTACAGAAAAAAATACAGTGCCCAGAAAGAGTAATCGAGTAAAGGTTCTCTGCATGTAGTGCAAGATTTTAAGGTTAGTCTTTCGCAAATATTAGGTATTGTTAACAATATTACAACAATGCCAGTCGAAAATTAAACGAGGCCTTAGCTCATTTCGTATGTAAACGAGAAAAAAACAAGGGTACATAGGCAGCAACGCCTATACATACTTATTCACATGGCGGTGTTACTTATTCACCTGAACGATGTAATTCTCCAAGGCCATAGTCATGGATGGAGCTTCAGGTGTAGGTGCCGGAATATTGAGTGCAAGCTTTGCCTCCTCAATGGCCATGGCCGTAGTGGTGCCCCATGCAGCGATGCGTGTATCTTTCTGCACAAAGTCAGGAAAGTTCTCGAAAAGCGACTTGATATCGGCGGGCGAATAAAAGACGATGATATCGTAGTAAACATCCGCCAAATCGCTCAAATCCGCTGAAACCGTTTTGTACAAAACAGCCTCCGCGTACTTAATCTTGTTCTTGGTAAGAAAATCCGGAATGCTTGGTTTACGAATATCGCTGCATGGAAAAATATACTTCTCCGATGCGTGGTTCTTGATCAACTTCAGCAATTCCTGCTCTGATCCATTACCATAGAATATCTTCCGCTTGCGCATCACGATGTATTTCTGAAGGTAATAGGCCATACCTTCATTGATGCAGAAGTATTTCATCTCCGGAGGCATCTCCAGCTTCAATTCTTCGCAAGCGCGGAAATAGTGATCCACGGCATTCCGGGAGTTAAAAATAACAGCGGTATAGTCGAGGAAATTGACTTTCTCCGTCTTTCTGAACTCCTTACCCGGAACCGGGTCTACCTGAATAAAAGGCCGAAAATCGACTTTTACGTTCAGCTTCTCTGCAAGGTCAAAAAATGGGCTTTTCGGTCCCTCTGGTTGCGGTTGTGAAACCAGGATTGTTTTAACTTTCAAGGCTCTCTGTCTCTTTTAATTCAGGTTCATCTCCACCAGTTTGATTGCAACAAACCAGGGCATGATTTCAAGGGCGCAAAGATATAAAATTAAATAGAACCTTGGATAGGTGTATGAAACAGCCGCATGTAAAAATGTACGAATCAACTTGATAAGCATGCTAATCAGCAAAGCTCCAATGATCCAATTCACCACGTTTGCTGCCTCCACAGGCCATCCGTTCAGTAAAACATACAAAAAGATGGGGAGTAATATAGCCGCCAGAATAAAATTCAAAACCACGGTATAGTAGAATAAAGTGGCTGTAAAATACCGTGCCTCAAAGATTCGCCCAATTGCAACTTCCAGGAAATACCGACTCATGAAGTAAGCGAAAATCAGCAAAGCCAGCACGATGTAATCGCCCCAAGCATAATCGGTCATTCTAAACTCCAGTTGCCAAAGCCACAGTTGCAAAGGGAAAGCATAGAGTAAGGAAAAGAAAAAACTCAACAGCAAAGAAAAGCTACTCATCTCAGAGTGCTGATCTTCCAACAAATCGTCTAAGGCTTTAGGTGAAGTAAAAGCCCGCAAAAACCGAATTAAAATACCCGGAAAAAGCAGCCTGGCTAAACCGATGATGAGCAGAAGCAAAAAGAGCAAGGCAAAGAGTGTATTGTTTGCCGAAAAATTGCGCTGAACAGGCGTGCCATACGAATCTTGCGCCTTTACCCAAGGCATCTCAAACAACTCGCTCAGAGAATCTAGGCGGATAAAGGCGATTTCCTCCACCAAAGTATCGTGGTAAAAAGGGTAGTTTTTCCAGGCCGATTCCCAATTCCGTATGGAATCCGTCTCCTCCAGCTGCGCGTGCAGAGGCTGGCCAGCCCAACACAGGCTGAAAAACAAGGTGAATAGAAGGCGACGGCTAATTTCCACGTAACTTTGCCTCAAATATACACGGAGCGCCCTAAGCATGGCAGGAATTTATCTACATATCCCCTTTTGCAAAAAAGCTTGCCACTATTGCGACTTCCACTTCAGCACTTCGCTGCAACACAAAGACAGGCTCCTGGAAGCTATGCACCAAGAAATAGCCCTGAGAGCCGGTCAACTGCCGGAAGTGCATACCATCTACTTCGGTGGGGGGACGCCAAGTCTTTTGAGCGATGGTGAATTGAAAGGACTACTCGCTAGCATTCGTTCCAATTTCAAGCTGGCGGCAGATACACAAGTTACCTTGGAGGCCAATCCTGACGACCTAGGCTATGAGCGATTGGCCGGACTGCGGGAATCGGGTGTGCAGCGACTGAGCATTGGTATTCAAAGCTTCTATGATGAGGACCTGAAGTGGATGAACCGCTCCCACCACGCTGAACAAGCCCTGCAATGCATCCGCGACGCGGAACAAATTGGGTTTGACGAACTCAATATCGACCTCATCTTTGGCTATCCCTTTTTGAGCGATGAAAAATGGGAAGCAAATATTAAGCTAGCGCTCTCCTTGCCTATCCACCACCTCTCCTGCTACAGCATAACGGTAGAAGACCGCACCGCTTTAGCTTACCAAATCAAACAAGGCAAAACGGCAGCGATGGAAGATGGACAAGCTGCCCGACAGTATACCATGCTCATGGAAGCCATGGAAGCTGCCGGATGGGAACACTATGAGATTTCCAATTTCTGCAAGCCGGGCTATCCATCGAGGCACAATACAGCCTACTGGAAAAGCGAACCCTACCTGGGCATTGGTCCTTCTGCCCATGGCTACCTGACTCCTGAGCGGTACTGGAATATCGCCCACAATGCACAGTATACGGCCAAGCTGCTAGCCGGCGAATTGGCAGAAGAACGGGAGTTGCTAAGTGCCGACGATCAATACAACGAATACCTCATGACTCGCCTGCGCACAGCAGAAGGCATAAGCAAAGCAGATATAATGCAGCGCTTTGGCGAGGGAAGCTGGGTCGAATTATTGACCGAGCTGGAACACTACAAAACGGACTCCCCGGGCGAATTTGTGTCACAGGCTTTTGAGTTAAGTTCGGAAAGGCTTAGGCTGACGCGCCAAGGAAAGTTGCTGGCTGATAGCCATATTGCCGCTCTTTTTAGGGCATAAAAAAAGCCGTCGGGCGACGGCTTTCTCTATTTAATTTATAAATCTTATTCAGCTTCTGCTTCTACGGATTCTACTTCCGGAATCATGCGCTTCAGCAAGTTTTCAATACCGGCTTTCAAGGTGATAGTAGATGAAGGACAGCCGCTGCAAGAACCTTTCAATACCACTTTCACTACACCTTCATCAAAAGATTTGAAGGAAATCGCACCACCATCCATTTCAACAGCTGGCTTTACGTGAGCGTCTAATAAATCTTTAATTTTCAGTACTACTTCATTCTCTTCCTCTTCGCTCAATTTCTCTTCACGCGGGTTCAAGATGCCCTTGCCTTCTTCCAGCCATTCTTTT